>Ga0163144_10005520_pt1 | contig 28088 bp, 26 predicted proteins | sample OliLak19BULKMAT1_FD_123175 | JGI IMG/M metagenome (GOLD analysis project Ga0163144, IMG submission 123175) | Freshwater microbial mat bacterial communities from Lake Vanda, McMurdo Dry Valleys, Antarctica - Oligotrophic Lake LV.19.BULKMAT1 | ecosystem: Environmental > Aquatic > Freshwater >... | reverse complement strand
GCAGGAGCGCAGGAGCGCAGGATAGTGGCGCGGTGTGGTGCGGCAAGACAACACCCGTTGCAAAGTGTTTGACGGCCGGCGGCCGGGACGCGAGCATGCGGCATCGTTGTTGTATCTTTTTCCGGAGGTTCCCTTGCCGTCATTCCAGCCCCGTCCTCTCGTCCAGGCTTTGGCCGTCCTCGGCTTCGCAAGCGTGCCCCTGCTGGCTGCTGCGCAGGCGGCTGCGCCAGCGCCGGCATCGGCAGCGTCGCAGCCCAGCACGACGCTGGAGCAGATCGTCGTCACGGCCCAGAAGCGCGCTGAGCCAGTGCAGAAGGTGGGCGTGGCGATCTCGGTGCTGTCGGGCGACGAACTCTCGGCGCGTGGCGTGCGCAAAGTCAATCAGCTGCAGAACGAAGTGCCCAACCTCGAGGTCGAGCCCGCCTTTGGCGGCGGGCAAGCCCAGTTCCGCCTGCGCGGCATCGGCTTTCAGGACTACGCCACCAACAACTCGGGTGCCGTGTCGGTGTATGTCGACGAAGTCGCCCTGCCGCTACCGGTGCAGACCCAGGGCCTCCTGTTCGATGTCGACCGGGTCGAAGTCCTGCGCGGGCCGCAGGGCACGCTGTATGGCCGCAACACCACCGGCGGCGCGATCAACTTCATCACCCGCAAACCGACGAAGACCTTCGAAGGCGCGGCCACGCTGGGTTTTGGCTCTTATGGCGCGGTCGAGGCCGAAGCTTTCGTGTCGGGCCCCTTGTCGGACGCCCTGCGCGGCCGTGTCGCCCTGGCCACGCAGCAGGGCGGTGGCTGGCAGAAACGGCGCGAAGACGGCAGCAAGCTTGGCGACAAGGATGTCGTCGGTGTGCGCGGTCAGCTCGAGCTGGATGCCACACGCGATCTGCGCATCGCCTTGAGCGTGCATCACGGCACCGACCAGTCCGACGGCCAGGGGCTGTATGCCTTCGTCGCACAGCCGGCGGTGACCTCGCCGCCCTACCCAGTGCCCAAGCCGGCGCTGGCGGCCGACAGCGACCGGCGCACGGCGGGCTGGGGCTTCGCGCCGGCCTTCCTGGCCCAGATCGGCCAACCTGCGAATGCCAAGCCGTCTCGCGACAACGATGCCACCGGTGCCTCGCTCAACATCAACTGGGATCTCGGCGCGATGCGCCTGACCAGCATCACCGCCGCGGACCGCTTCAACCGCAAGGAATTGGCCGACTACGACGCCACCTCGTTGCCATTGGCCGAGACCTACTTCGACAGCCGGGCCCGCACCACGTCGCAAGAGTTGCGTCTGGCCAGCGACACGCCCGAGTCGGCTTTCAACTGGCTGGCGGGTGTGTACTATGCCAACGAGAAGCTCGACGAGAACTACTGGTCGAGCTTTCAGAACACCTTCGGGTTCCCGATCGTGCGCACCAGCTACAAGCAGCAGGTACGCACCACCAGCGTCTTCGGTCAGGGCGACTTTCGCGTCGCGCCGGGCCTGAAGTTGGTGCTGGGCGTGCGCGCGGAAAGGGAGCGACGCGAGCGCAATGACTTCGCCACCATCAGCATCGCGCCCGACATCCCCTTCTTCGGCCCCTCCAGCGGCTCGTTCACGAACAACCACCGCTCGGGCAAGCTGGCGCTGGAGTACCAGGCCAGCCCGAATTTGCTCGCCTACGGCTCGATCAGCCGCGGCGTCAAGTCGGGCGGATTCACGGCGGTCAACACCTTCGCCGAGTTGGCGCTGGCGCCGTTCAAGCCGGAAGTGCTGATCGCCTACGAAGCCGGCTTCAAGAGCGACCTCTCGCCCAGTCTGCGCCTGAACGGTGCGCTGTTTCACTACGACTACCGTGACCAGCAGATCCTCGACGCCATCATCGACCCGGGCACCGGTGCCACCGTGGGCAAGATCGTCAACGCGCCCAAGTCCGAGATCAACGGCATCGAGCTCGAAATGGCCTGGCGGCCGATGGCGGGTCTGACGCTGACCCAGTTCCTCGGCTACAAGGACGGCGAGTTCAAGGAGTACTCCGCCCTGCTGCCGCCAGCCAATCTGGCCGGCCAATCCCTGTACTTCTCGCGCCTGAGCTACGGCGGCGCCGTGGCCTACCAGTTCGCTGCCGGCAGCTGGCAGTTCAACGCCCAGGCCGACGCCAGCTACCGCGACAAGACACGCACCTTCCTGACCCGTCTGAACCCGGCCTTCGACTTCCAGGTGCCGGGCTACTGGCTGGCCAACGCGCGGGTCGAGATGGGCCCGGCGGAGGCCAAGTGGCGCGCCACCGTCTACGTGCGCAACCTGTTCGACAAGCAGCACGACCTGACGCGCAACTTCTTCGACCTGCCCTTGCCGGTGGCCGCGGCCGGCGCGCCGCGCACCTTCGGCGTCCAGGTTCGCTACGACTTTTGAGCCGCGCATGAGCGGCGCGCTGACCGCGCAGCTCGTGCGCCTGCGCGGTCAGCGCTCGTTGCGTGTGCTGACCGGTGACCCCAGCGGTGCCGCCAGTGGCTGCACCGTGTTTCTGGTCCACGGCGCCGGCGGGCGCGCCGAGCAGTGGCGTCTGGTCTGGCCCGGCCTGCTCGCCGCCGGGCACCGCGTGGTGGCCTTCGATGCGCTCGGTCATGGCGCAAGCCCGACGCCGCGCCATTGGCGCAGCTACGCCGGTCCAGAGTGGGTGGCCGACCTGCGCTGCCTGCTCGACCGCGAGACCTCGGCGACCAAGCTGCTGATCGGGCATTCGTATGGCAGCTTGATCGCGCTGGCGGCCCTGCTGCTGCCGGGGGCGCCGGTCGAGCGCGCGGTGTTGCTCGCCCCGCCCGCGCCTGACGCACTGCCGCGTGCGCCGCGCCTGGCTTACCTGCCGGTGCCCGTGCTCGAGTGGATGCGGCCGCAGCTGTCAGCGGGTTTTCGCGCTGCCGCCTGGGGCCCCGACGCTGCGACGGCCATGGTCGACGCAGAGACGGTCCTCAGCGACCGCAACTCCCTGTATGTGTTCAAGGCGATGTGGCGGCAGTGGCTGCAGCTTGCGCCTCTGGCACTCGCTGGCCTCACCACGCCGGTGCAGATCCTCGCCGGCGAGGCCGACCGCCTGACCCCACCGGCCGGCGCACAACGGCTGTCCGACATGCTGCCGCACGCGCCGCTCGAGGTGCTGCCCGGCTGCGGCCACCAGATTCCGCTCGAGCGACCACAGGCCGTTGTGCAAGCGGTGTTGTCGGTTGCGCTTGCGGCACCGGTAACGGCGTACGCGGCCGGCAGTCTCTGACGCCTGACGACCGCGCCGGCCTCAGATCCCGAGCAGCTTCTTGGCTTCGCCCAGGGCCTTCATCGAGTCGTCGTGCTTGCCGGCCTTGTGCGCGGCCTCGCCGTCGGCGCGCAGCGCCTTGACCTTGGCAACATCGCCATCGGCCAGCTTGTGCGGTGTGGCCAGCTTGGCGTCGATGGCCTTCATCTCGTTCGGGCAGTTGTGCGCCAGCGCGAGGCTGGATGACGTGGCCAGCACGGCGGCGAGGAGCAATGTCTTCATGGAAAGTCCTTGGTAACGGCGGGCCACCAGCGGCCCGTGCACCAGTCTAGTCGCGCGAAGGTGTCGGGGATGTTGCCGCGGGTAATCACAGGCTCGCGCGCTAGCCGCTGCCACTGATGAACCACTTGATCACGCCCTTGGCAGCGAAGCCGACCAGGCCGAAACCCAGCGCCAGGAAGAGCACGAAGGTGCCAAAGCGCCCGGCCTTGGATTCGCGCGCCAGCTGGAACACGATGAACACCATGTACAGCATGAAGGCGCCGATGCCGAAGCTCAAGCCGAAGCCGGCGATCTGTTCTTCGTCGAACTCGAACATGGCGCTCGCAGCGATTCAGGCTTGCGCGCCCGTGCCCGTGCCCGCGCTCGCAGGCGCAACGCAATCACGGTAGGCGTGCCAGCTGGCGTGGGCCAGCCAGGGCACGATCGGCACCAGGCCGATCAGCAGCGTGGCCATGCCCAGGGCGGTCAGCGCCATGATCAGCAGCGCCCACAGCGCCAGCGGCAGCGGGTTGGCCAGCACCACGCGCCAGCTCGTCAGCACCGCGGCCAGCACACTGACCGGCCGGTCGAGCAACAGGGGCATGGCGACGACGCTGCTGGCAAAAACCGGTGCGGCCAGCACGCCGCCCAGCAGCACCCAGCCCTCGAAAAGCCAGCCGGTTTCGGCGAGCACCACCTTGTGCAGGAAGTCGGCCGGGTTGTTGACCAACGCGGGCGCAAACCAGGTGACCAGCGCGGCCGAGGTCAGCACCCAGCCGGTGCCGGCCAGTGCCAGCAGGGCACCGAAGCGCATCAAGCGCCCTGCCGTCGCGCCGCGGGGCCACCAGGCCCGCACCGCCACGCCCATCAGGGCCATGCCGCCGGGCGCGTCGTTTCGTTCCAGCGCGCGGCTCACGGCGTACAGGCCCGTGGCCAGCACCGGGGACACCAGCAGGAAGCCGCTGAAGGCGCCTGCCAGCAGCCAGAAGTGGCGGTGGGCGAGCAGCAACAAGACGGCACCGAAGAGCGCCAGCGTGAGGCCGTGCGACAGCCCCGGCCCGGGCGCACGCGCCAGATCGCGCGCACCGAGCGCAAGCCAACGCAGCGGCTGGGTCAGGGCGATGGTGCGGGCCTGGGGGGCGGCGGCGGTGGCGGGCGAGGGCGAGGGCGAGGGCGAGGGCAAGGCCATGGGCGGCATCATGCCGCGGTTGGCGCCGCGCCCGCTTGACCGCGCTCAGCCGGTGGTGCGATCTAAAACGCGACAGTCGCCATCGCTGGTCGGCAGGTGATCGAAATCGACAGCGCGCGCCGCGGCCCCGGCGCGTACCGACACGGGCCGGGCTCAGCGGCGGCGGCTTGTGGCATCGAGGATGTCCCTGGCCCGCTCGCCCGTGCCACGGCGTACGCTACCGACGATGGCCGCCGAGGGACCGGCGGCGAGCATCTGCGCAAAGGCGACGCGCACCTCGCCGGCCGTCACCGCCAGCAAGCGCCCCAGCGCTTCATCGGGCGCGCGCAGGCTGCCACGGACAAAGACTTCGAGCGCCGCATCTTCCAACCGGCGCAGCGGCTTCTCGGCGTCGTGCAGGCGGCGCACCGCGATCTGGTTGCGCGCGCGGTCGAGGTCCACTGCGTCCACGCCGTCGGCCTGGGCCCGCAACAGGCTCACCACTTCGCGCAGGAACTCGTCGAACTGCGCCGGGGCGGTCGAGGCTTCGATCACCAGCTGGCCGCACATGTCGAACTGGTCGGCCACACACGAGGCGTTGTAGGCCAGGGCGCGCTCCTCACGCACGCGCGTGAGCAGCGGTGAGCTCATGCCCTCGCCGAACACGGCAGCCGCCACCAGATGGGCGGCGTCGTCATCGCGCAGTGACGGGATCGGCATGCCGAGCACTACATGCGTCTGGCTGCTGCCGGTCAACGCCCGGGCGCGCACTGCGCCGGTATAGGTCGGTGCAGCAATCAGGTTGGGCGCGCCGCGCGGTGCCGCGCCGAAGGCGCCCTCGGCGGCACGCACCATGGCGGCGGGGTCGATCGCCCCGGCCACCCCGACGATCAGGTTCGCGCCGGTGTACTGGCTGGCCACGTAGCGCACCAGGTCGGCGCGGCCGAAGCGCTCGATGTTGCTCCGGCTGCCAATCACTGGCTGGCCCACCGCATGTAGGCCGTAGCAGGCGCGATCGAACAGCTTGTAGCCGGTGGACAGAGGGTCGTCCTCGTCCTCGGCAAACTCTTGCAGCAGCACCTGGCGCTCACGCTCGAGTTCGACTGCCGGGAAGGTCGAGGCCAGCACGATGTCGCCCAGCATGCGCACGAAGTCGCCGGCGTGCGTGGCCAGGCCGCGCATCTGGTAAGCCGTGTGGTCCTTGTCGGTGTGGGCGTTGACCTCGGCGCCCAGGCGCTCGGCATCCAGGTTGATGCGCCGTGCATTGCGCTCGGCGGTGCCCTTGAAGGCCATGTGCTCGATGACATGGCTGATGCCGCTCTGCAGCGTGGATTCGTGTGCGCTGCCGGTGCGCACGAAAACGCTGACCGCGGCGGTGTGCATGTGCGGCATCGGCAGTGCGATGACGCGCACGCCATTGGGCAGCTCGGCCAGGACGTTCTCGGTGGGGCTCATGCCTCGATCCTAGGGCTTGGCCCGCGTGGCCGGGTTCTGCGGGGCATCCCGTCCACAATCGGCGCTGCCCGGGCCTGTCCCACCCACGCTGCCGCGCTGCTGCGACCATGTTCACTTTGATCCGACTCACGCTGCACCGCGCACGCCAGGAACGCCTGCTGCAGGCGGCCGGCAGCCTGACCTTCACGACCCTGCTGGGCCTGGTGCCCTTGGTGGCGGTGGGCTTTGCCCTGTTCGTGCGCTTTCCGGTCTTCGGCCGCTTCGAGGCGGCGCTCGAGGAGCACGTGTTGAAGAGCCTGCTGCCGGCCGACATTGCGCGCACGGTGTTGAAGTACCTGCACCAATTCGCCGCCAATGCGGGCGAGCTGACCTGGGCCGGTTCCTTGTTCCTGCTGGGCACCGCCCTGGCCCTGCTGCTGACGGTGGAGAGCGCCTTCAACCGGATCTGGAACGTCAAGCGCAACCGGCCCCTGCTCAAGCGCGTCGGCCTGTTCCTGCTATTGCTGGTGCTGGGGCCGCCGGCCCTGGGTGCGAGCCTGTGGGCCACCTCGGCGCTGCTGGCGGCGTCGATCGGCTGGATCGGGCCGCTGCCGCCCTCGGCCCACTTCGTTCTCAACCTGGGCCCGTTGGCCATCGCGTGGGGCGGCCTGAGCGGCCTGTTCTACTTCCTGCCTAACACCCCGGTGCGGCGGCGCGACGCGATGGCCGGCGGCCTGCTGGCCAGCGTTGCGCTCGAACTGGGCAAGCGCGGCTTCGCCGCCTACCTGTTCAAGGTGCCCACCTACAAGGCTGTTTACGGTGCTTTCGCGGTGTTTCCGGTGTTCCTGCTGTGGCTCTACTTCTCCTGGCTGGTGACGCTGACCGCGGCGCTGATCGCGGCCAACCTGGCCCGCGCCGCGATGTCGCGGCGCTCTGCCAGGCGTTAGGCTCGGCGCAGTGCCACGCCGCCCAGACTGCCCCCGCCGTGAACCTCGCGTTGATTGCCCACGACCGCATGAAGACCCCCATGGTTGCCATCGCGCGCGAGTTCGCTGCCACGCTGCGCCTGCACACCCTGATGGCCACCGGCAACACCGGCGGGCGTCTGCGCGACGAGGCCGGCCTGACGGTCGAGTGCCTGCTCAGTGGCCCGCTGGGGGGCGACCTGCAGATCGGGGCGCGCCTGTCGACCGGCCAGGTCGACATGGTGATCTTCTTGCGCGACCCGATGACGCCGCAGCCGCACGAACCCGACATCAATGCCCTGGTGCGCGCCTGCGATGTGCATGACGTGCCCTGCGCCACCAACCCGGCCAGTGCGCGGATCCTGCTGAGCAGCCTGGCGCCGCGGCCGTAGCGGCACGGCGCGGGCGTGCCATGCAAAGCCCCGGTGAGGCGGCTGCGCAGCCATCCCGTCGGCTTGCGCTCGGCCCTCCTATCATCCAGGGCATGACGACAGAGCCCGCCAGCGCCAGCAGCTTCATCGCCCGTTGGCAAGGCGTCACCGCCTCCGAGCTGTCCACGGTGCCAGGTGCGCACAACCGAAACCATGAGCAAGACCCGAGGGGTGATTCAATAAGCTTGCTCGTGCCCACCCATGCAACTGAGGTTTGGACGGTGGTGCGCGCGCTTGCCACGGCGGTGTACGCGTCCCCGACCTTTCAAATCTTGAGGGCGAACGTGGCGGCAGCAAAAGGCGATGCGCGAAACAAGACGCTGGTGAAGATGAAGCGGGGCCCCTGAGGACGCCAGCCACTCTGGCTACGACCATGCCGCGCTACTCGCTTTCGTCGACCGGGGGCAGATGGCGTTGAAGCTCCATTGAGTCATGAAGCAAGCGCAGCACGTCGAACACTTCGCGGCCTGATTCGGCAGCGATCCGGAACAGCACGAAGTGGCGCCCCTTGCGGCCGCTGCGTGCAACGTGCAACGTGTGCAGGCCCTGGGCGATGTCGTCGCGCGCCCTGGCACCGACGACGGTCGGGCCAGCAGCGAGCGCCTCCAACGCAGCCGCAAGTGTTTCGGCGTGGGCCTGTGCCTGTGGCTGGCCGAACTGCGCAACCGTCCAGCGAAGGATGTCGCGGAAGTCGGCTTGCGCGGTCGCCGCAAGGCGCAGCGTCCAGCGGCGCTCTCGTGAACTCACTTCGAGCGCGCTGCGACCTGGCTGCTCGTGAATGCCTCGTCGGCCAGGCGCGCCAGATGGCGCCCGAGCGCAGCGGTGGAGGCGAAGTCGCGAAAGCGTCCTGCGTCGATGTCGGCCACGCCGACCTTGGCAGCTTCGCTCAGCGCCGCAAGCTGGGCCTTGTCTTGCGCATCCCGCGTCTCGACCAGGCGCAAGCCGTCACGCAAGACTTCGCTGGCGTTCTGGTAGCGGCCGGAGGCAACGAGCCGCTCCACCAAGGCGGCCTGAGGGTCGGTGAGAACGACATTCCGAGTCGGCATGGGCAACGCTCCTGACGGACAGTCGTGACCAGCGAACATGTCGCCTGGATCGCATGGGCCACCGAACACGGCCTGCTCGCATGGCCGGTCTGCTCTTCCGAATTCAGCGCTTGCGCGATCCGCTGACTCATTGCTTTCTCAAGGCTCGGCGTAGGCTTGCCTTTGCATCCGCATGCGCGCCGACACGGGCAGTGGCCGCGCTGCCTGCGTTCAGCAGATTCCTAGATTTGCGCCAGCGCTCGTGCCGCTTCGCGCAGCGCCTGGGCGCCGCCGTCGCGCAGCAAGACCTCACGCGCCGTGGCCGCGCCGCTGTAGTTGCGCCCGATCGACTTCAGGTACAACGGGTCGTAGTGGTCGCGCATCAGCGCACCAAAGACCTCGGCCCAGCGGCCCTCGCGCGCCAGCGCCTGCCAGCCGGCGACGGTCTCGCGGCCGCGCAGCTGGACGAGTGATTCGAGGTGGCCGCAAAAGCGCTCGAGCTGGCTGGCGAAGAAGCCGTACTCCTCCACCAGCAGCTGCACGCGGGCGTCGTCGGGCATCGTCACCATCACGACCCCGCCTTCGCCGCGCATACGCTCGAGCAGGCTGGTGGGCACTTGCAGGCGGCCGATCTTGCGGCTCTCGCTTTCCACGTACACGGGTCGCGCCGGGTCGAAGGCCGAGAGCGCGTGCCACAACTGGGTGTCGAAGGCCTTCTGCGACGGCTGCGGCTCGAAGGGCAGGCCGCCGAGCACCGAGCCGCGGTGCCTGGCCAGCGCTTCCAGGTCGAGCACCTGCGCGCCGGCTTGCGCCAGGGCCTGCAGCAGGCGCGTCTTGCCGCTGCCGGTGCGCCCGGCGATGACCACGTAGTCGAAGCGCAGCGGCAGCGTGCCCAGTTGCTCAAGCACCTGTTCGCGAAAGGCCTTGTAGCCGCCCTGGATGAGGGTGGTGCGAAAGCCGATCTGGTCGAGAAACCAGGCCAGGGTGCCGCTGCGCTTGCCGCCGCGCCAGCAATAGAGCAGGGGCTGCCAGTCGCGCGGCTTGTCCTGCACATGGGCTTGCAGCAGCGCGCCGATACGGCTGGCGATCAGGGCCGCGCCGGTTTTGCGGGCGTCGAAGGCCGAGACCTGAACGTATTCGGTGCCGACGTCGTGGCGCTCGTCGTTGTCGAGCACCGGCCAGTTGACGGCGCCGGGCAGGTGGTCTTGCGCAAACTCGGCGGGCGATCGGGCGTCGATGACGGTGTCAAAGCTCGCCAGGCGCTGTGCCGCCTCGGCGGCGCCAATCGTCAGCAGGCTCATCGGGCCGCTTCGGGCGCCATGGCGTCGAGCAGTTCGCTCTCGATGGTGATCTGGGCGCGGTTGTGCTGCAACTCGGGCCCGTCGATCAGGAAGGTGTCTTCGACGCGCTCGCCCAGGGTGCTGATCTTGGCCAGCTGCAGGTTGATGCGGTGGCGGGCCAGCACGCGCGCGATGCTGTAGAGCAGGCCCGAGCGGTCGCTGGCGCTGACGCTGAGCAGCCAGCGCTGGGCGCGCTCGTCGGGGCGCAGCGAGACGCGCGGCGTGATCGGAAAGCTCTTCACGCGGCGCGAAACCCGGCCACGCCGTGGTTCGGGCAGGACCCCGGTTGCCGTCACGGCCTGTACCAGTTGCGTTTCCACCAGCGAGATCAGATCGCGGTAGCCGGCCGGCTCGTCGGCGTCGATGTTCGGGTGCACCAGCTGGAAGGTGTCGAGCGCGAAACGCGCACGCGTGGTGTGAACCTTGGCGTCGAGCACGGAAAAGCCGGCGCCGTCGAAGTAGCCGCAGATGCGCGCGAACAAGTCGGGGATGTCGGGCGCGTAAACCAGGACCTGCAGGCCTTCGCCGACGGTCGATGCGCGCGCGCTGACGATCGGCACCTCGGTCTTCACATGGCGCCACAGCATGCGCGCATGCCAGGCCAGGTCGGCGGCCTCGTGGCGCAGGAAGTAGCTCACCTCCAGCGTGTCCCAAAGCGGCTTCTCGGTGCCCGGCAACTGCGAGGCCAGCGCCAGCAGGACGCGGGCCTCGGCCTTGTGGGCTTCGAGCTCGGCGTCCAGGTTGGGCTTGGTGCCGCCGAGCGAGCGCAGTGTCAGGCGGAACAGGTCTTCGAGCAGCTTGCCCTTCCACGCATTCCAGACCTTCGGGCTGGTGCCGCGGATGTCGGCCACCGTCAGCAGGTAGAGCGCGGTCAGGGTGCGTTCGTCGCCGACCTGGGCTGCGAAGGCGCTGATGACGTCGGCATCGGACAGGTCTTCCTTCTGCGCGATGTGGCTCATCGTCAGGTGATGGCGCACCAGGAACTCGATCAGCACCGCGTCGTCGCCCGCGACGCCATGCTCGCGGCAGAAGCGCCGCACTTCGGCGGCTCCGAGGTCAGAGTGGTCGCCGCCACGGCCCTTGGCCACGTCGTGGAACAGCGCGGCCACGTACAGCACCAGCGGGCGCTCGAACTGTGCCGCCAGCTGCGAGCAGAACGGGTATTCGTGCGCATGCTCGGGGATCAGGAAGCGGCGCACGTTGCGCAGCACCATCAGGATGTGCTGGTCGACCGTGTAGACATGGAACAGGTCGTGTTGCATCTGCCCGACGATGCGCCGGAAGACCCACAGGTAGCGGCCCAGCACGGAGGTCTGGTTCATCAGCCGCAGGGCGTGGGTCTGACCCTCCGGCTGCTTGAGGATCTCGATGAAGCAGGCCCGGTTCACCGGGTCGCTGCGAAACGCTGCGCTCATCACATGGCGGGCGTTGTACAGGGCGCGCAGGGTGCGTGCCGACAGGCCCTTGATGCCGACCGTCTGCTGGTACAGCAGGAAGGTCTCCAGGATGGCGTGAGGCTCGCGCTCGTACAGCTCGTCGCTGGCCACTTCGAGCATGCCGCTGCGGTCGAAGAAGCGCGCGTTGATCGGGCGCATGGTCTGGGTCTCGCGGCCCTCGATGCGGGCCTCGATGTTGAGCATCACGATCTGGTTGAGCTGCACCACCGCCTTGGCGGCCCAGTAATAGCGCCGCATCAGCAACTCCGACACCCGCTGTCCAGTGGCCGCAGCCAGGCCCAGGCTCTGGGCCACGGCGGTCTGAAGGTCGAACACCAGGCGGTCTTCGCGCCGCCCGGCAATCATGTGCAAGCGCGCGCGGATGAGCTTGAGCTGGCCTTCGTTGCGTTGCAACTGCTTGGCCTCGAAGGGCGTGACGATGCCGTTGGCGGCCAGCTCGGTCCACGAGCGCCCGAGGCCAGCCGCACGCGCCACCCAGACCAGCACCTGCAGGTCGCGCAGACCGCCCGGGCTCTCCTTGCAGTTGGGCTCGAGCGAGTAAGGCGTGTCCTCGTACTTGGTGTGGCGCTGCAGCATCTCCAGCGTCTTGGCGCGCAGGAAGGCGCGCGGGTCGCGCTCAGCGGCCAGGTGCTTGTGCAGGGCCTGAAACAGGCGCCGCGGGCCGCACACCAGGCGGCTCTCGAGCAGGGCGGTTTGCACAGTGACGTCGCGCGCCGATTCGGTCACGCACTCGTCGATGGAGCGCACCGACGAGCCGATCTCCAACCCGATATCCCAGCAGGCGGTGATGAAACGCTCCACCGCAGGGCGGGCCGCCTCGCCGCTCATGCCCTCGGGCAGCAGCACCAGCACGTCGACGTCGGAATGGGGGAACAATTCGCCGCGTCCATAGCCGCCAGCGGCCACCAGGGCAGCGCTGGCCGGCATCATGGTGGCGATCCACAACTCGTTCAGCGTGGCATCGACCAGCTTGCACAGGCTGCGGATCAGGGTGGTGGCGGAGGTGGCGCTGGGCCGCGCCGCCGCAAAGTGTTCGACCAGGGCCGACTTGTCGACGGCCAGGCGCAGCCGCAGACTGGCCACGCCCGTCCCTGCGCCGTTTACCGGCTGCGCCGTTGCCGACATGACCTCAGGCCGCGACGCCAGCGGTGCGCGGCGCGGCCGCAAAGGCCGGCAAGGGCGGGCTGCCGGCCGACAGTGTCAGCACTTCGTAACCGGTGTCGGTGACCAGCACGGTGTGCTCCCACTGGGCCGAAAGTGAGCGGTCGCGGGTGACGATGGTCCAGCCGTCGTAAGTGCCGCCCTTGCGGTCTTCGCGGATGTCGCGCTTGCCGGCGTTGATCATCGGCTCGATGGTGAAGATCATGCCCGGCACCAGCTCTTCGAGCGTGCCGGGGCGGCCGTAATGCAACACCTGCGGCTCTTCGTGGAAGCGCTGGCCGATGCCGTGGCCGCAGAACTCGCGCACCACCGAGAAGCCCTGGTTCTCGGCGAAGGTCTGGATCGCGTGGCCGATGTCGCCCAGGCGCGCGCCGGGACGAACCCTGACGATGCCCTTCCACATGGCCTCGAAGGTCACGCTGCACAGGCGCTTGGCGGCGATGCTGCCATCGCCGACCACGTACATGCGGCTGTTGTCGCCATGCCAGCCCTCGGGCGTGATCACCGTGACATCGATGTTGACGACGTCGCCGTTCTTCAACGGCTTGGCGTTCGGAATGCCGTGGCAGACCTCGTGGTTGATCGAGGCGCACAGCGAGGCCGGGTAGGGCGGGTAGCCGGCTGGGGCGTAGTTCAGCGTCGCCGGCACGGTGCCCTGAACCTTCACCATGTGATCGTGGGCCAGACGGTCGAGCTCCAACGTGGTGACGCCAGGCACGATCAAGGGCGTCAACAGATCCAGCACTTCGGACGCCAGGCGCCCGGCCGTGCGCATGCCTTCGATGTCGGCCGCGGATTTGATGGTCATCGTCATGCCCGGAATTATCCCACCGGGACCGTAAAATCAGGGCTTCCGCCCCCGATGGCCCGCTGGCTGCTGCCGGCATTCCTTGCCCCCACGCCCCGATGTCCGCTCCGCCCAAGCACCTGCTGCACTTCGAGGGCGGCAACGCCTTGTCTTCCTTCCGTGCGCAGGCCTTGCTGGGCCGCCTCGCCGCGGCCTGCCCGCGCATCGTCGGCGTGACGGCGCGCCATGCGCACTGGGCCTGGAGCGATGCACCACTCGACGGCGCGGCGCGCGACAAGCTGGCCGCCTTGCTGGCCTACGGCGATGCGGCGGATGCCACTGCCGAGGGCGCCCTGGTGATCGTGATGCCGCGCCTGGGCACGGTGTCGCCCTGGGCCAGCAAGGCCACCGACATCGCCCACAACTGCGGCCTGGGCCTGCGGCGGGTCGAGCGCGTCACCGAGTTCCACCTGCAGGTCAAGGCCGGGTTGCTGGGGAGCAAGCCGCTCGGGGCCGACGAGTTGCGTGCCGCGGCCGACTGTCTGCACGACAGGATGACGGAGAACGTGGCCTTCGAGCGCGAGGCGGCGCGCCACCTGTTCGACGAGCGCGAGGGCGTCCCGATGGCGCACGTCGACCTGCTGGGCCGCGGCCCGATGGCCATCGCCGAGGCCAACAGCGCATGGGGCCTGGCGCTCTCGGGCGATGAGATCGACTATCTGTCGGCTGCCTTCACCCAACTCGGCCGCAACCCGACCGATGTCGAACTGATGATGTTCGCGCAGGCCAACAGCGAGCACTGCCGGCACAAGATCTTCAACGCCGAGTTCGTCATCGACGGCCAGGCCCAGCCGCTGTCGATGTTCGGCATGATTCGCCACACCGAGGCCACCTCGCCACAGCGCACCATCGTGGCCTACAACGACAATGCGTCGGTGATGGAGGGCGGCGCGGTCGAGCGCTGGGGGCCGCAGGGCTTCACCAATGCGCCGCTGTACGGGCCGCGGGAAGAGACGGTGCATGTGCTGATGAAGGTGGAGACGCACAACCACCCGACGGCGATCTCGCCCTTTGCGGGCGCCTCCACCGGTGCCGGCGGCGAGATTCGCGACGAAGGCGCTACCGGGCGCGGGGCGCGGCCCAAGGCGGGGATGACCGGTTTCTCGGTCTCGAACCTGCACCTGCCGGGCCTGCCCGGCTTGTCCGGGCCCGAGGCTCCCGAGCCTTGGGAGCGAGAGCGCATCGGCAAGCCCGCGCACATCGCCTCGGCGCTGCAGATCATGACGGAGGGCCCGCTGGGCGGCGCGGCCTTCAACAACGAGTTCGGCCGGCCCAACCTGGCGGGCTACTTCCGCGTCTTCGAGCAACGCGTGGCTGGCGTGCAGCGCGGCTACCACAAGCCGATCATGATCGCCGGCGGCCTGGGCAGCATCAGCGCCGACCAGACGGCGAAGCAGATCTTCCAGGCCGGCACTCTGTTGATTCAGCTGGGCGGGCCGGGCATGCGCATCGGCATGGGTGGCGGCGCCGCCAGCTCGATGGCGGCGGGCAGCAATGCCACCGCGCTCGACTTCGATTCGGTGCAACGCGGCAACCCCGAGATGCAGCGTCGCGCGCAGGAGGTGATCAACCATTGCTGGGCGCTGGGCCCGAGCAACCCCATCCTGGCCATCCACGACGTCGGGGCCGGCGGCATCAGCAATGCGTTCCCTGAACTCGTCGATGGCGCCGGCCGCGGCGCCCTGTTCGATCTGCGCAAGGTGCCTCTGGAAGAGAGCGGCCTGGCGCCCAGGGAAGCCTGGTGCAACGAGAGCCAGGAGCGCTATGTGATCGCGCTCGACCCGGCCCTGCTGCCCCTGTTCGAGCAGATGTGCGCGCGCGAGCGCTGCCCGTTCGCTGTGGTCGGTATGGCCAGCCAAGCGGCGCGGCTCGCGCTGGAAGACGGCCCCGGGGGCGAGCGCGCCATTGACATGCCGATGGACGTGCTGCTCGGCAAGCCGCCGAAGATGCTGCGTGACGTGCAGCGCGTCTCGCGCCAGGAGCCGCCGCTTCGCCTCACCGGCGTCGACTTGAAGCAGGTCGCCTTCGACGTGCTGCGCCACCCGACGGTGGCCAGCAAGCGTTTTCTCATCACCATCGGCGACCGCACGGTCGGTGGCATGAGCCACCGCGACCCGATGGTCGGACCCTGGCAGGTGCCGGTGGCGGACTGCGCTGTGACCCTGGCCGACTACCGCGGGGTTCGCGGCGAGGCGATGGCCCTGGGCGAGCGTACGCCACTGGCGGCGATCAACGCGCCGGCCTCCGGGCGCATGGCCGTGGCGGAGGCCATCACCAACCTGCTCGCGGCACCGTTCGAGCTGGCGCACGTCAAGCTCTCGTGCAATTGGATGGCGGCTTGCGGCGAGCCGGGCGAAGACGCGGCGCTGTACGACACCGTCAAGGCCGTCGGCATGGAGCTCTGCCCGGCCCTGGGCATCGGCGTGCCGGTGGGCAAGGATTCGCTGTCGATGCGCACGCGCTGGAGCGAGGACGGCGCGGTGCGGCAGGTCACCGCGCCGGTGTCCCTGATCGCCACCGCCTTTGTCAGCCTCGACGACGTTCGGGGCACGCTGACACCGCAGCTGCAGCCGGGCGACACCACCCTGATCCTGATCGACCTCGGCGCTGGCCGCATGCGCCTGGCCGGCTCGATGCTGGCCCAGGTGCTGGGCCAGTTCGGCGATGAGGTGCCCGACCTCGACGACGCACAGCGGCTCAAGTCCCTGGTGCTCGCGATCAACCAGCTGCGCGCCGAGCACAAGCTGCTGGCGTACCACGATCGCAGCGACGGCGGCCTTTGGGTGACGGTGTGCGAGATGGCCTTCGCCGGCCATCTCGGGGTGAGCCTGAACGTCGACCTGCTGGTCACCGAAGGCGACGGTATCAGCGACAGCCGGGCCGAGGTCGGCGACGCCAAGAACTGGGCCGGCCAGGTCGGCGAGCGGCGCAACGAGCGCACGCTGGCGGCTCTGTTCAACGAGGAACTCGGTGCCGTGATCCAGGTGCGCGCGACCGAGCGCGACGCCGCAATGGCGGTGTTGCGCGCGCACGGCCTGGCCCGACACTCGCACGTGATCGGCACACCGAACCGGCGCGGCGTGGTCGAAGTCTGGCGCGACGCCAAGGCGGTCTTCGCCGCGCCGTTGGTCGATTTGCACCAGGCCTGGGACGAGGTGTCCTGGCGCATCGCGCGCCTGCGCGACAACCCGGCCTGTGCCGAGGCCGAACACCAGGCCGCCGGCCAGGCCGACGACACGGGTCTGCACCTGCACCTGACGTTCGACGCACAGGCGGCACCGGCGGTGCACACCGCCCGCCCCAAGCTGGCGATCCTGCGCGAGCAGGGCGTCAACTCGCAGGTCGAGATGAGTTATGCGATGGCCCAGGCCGGCTTCGACACCTTCGACGTACACATGAGCGACCTGCAGGCCGGCCGCGCGCGTCTGGACCAGTTCATCGGCTTCGTTGCCTGCGGCGGTTTCTCGTACGGCGACACGCTTGGCGCCGGTGAGGGCTGGGCCCGCTCGGTGATGTTCAACCCGGCCCTGGCCGAACAGTTCGCCGCCTTCTTCAACCGCAGCGACAGCTTCGCCCTGGGCGTGTGCAATGGCTGCCAGATGATGGCTGCGCTGGCGCCCATCATCCCCGGCGCCAACGCCTGGCCGAAGTTCACCCGAAACCGCAGCGAGCAGTTCGAGGCGCGCTTGTCCCTGGTCGAAGTGCTGGACTCGCCGTCCCTGTTCTTCGCAGGGATGCAAGGCAGCCGGATTCCGATCGCCGTTGCCCACGGGGAGGGCTATGCCGACTTCTCGCAACGCGGCGATACCAAGACGGTGCAGCGCGCGATGCGCTTCGTCGACTCCCTTGGCGGAGCCACCGAGGTCTACCCGGCCAACCCCAACGGCAGCCCGGACGGGTTGACGGCGGTGACCACCGGCGACGGCCGCTTCACCGCTCTGATGCCTCACCCCGAGCGCGTCTTCCGAAACGTGCAGATGAGCTGGAGCGGTGGCGATATCAATGCGCAGAGCCCCTGGATGCGCATGTTCCATAACGCACGCCGCTGGGTCGGCTGAGACCATGCTGTTCCTGTTGTCTCCTGCCAAGTCGCTCGACTACGCCGCGCCCGTACCCCCGGCCTTGCGCGCCGCCGCGACGCGGCCGCTGTTCACCGATCGCGCCGCTGAACTGATCGATCTGCTCAAGCCGTACTCGGCCGCGGAGGTGTCGCAGCTGATGGACCTGTCCGCCGATTTGTCCGAGCTCAATGTCGCGCGTTACGCGGCCTGGTCGCAGCGCCACACCGAGCGCAACAGCCGGCCAGCGGCCTGGGCCTTCGATGGTGATGTGTACGACGGGCTGGGCGCCAAGACGCTCGGCGTGGACGACCTGGCCTGGGCGCAAGACCGTGTCGTGATCCTGTCGGGCCTGTACGGTGCCCTGCGCCCGCTCGACAAGTTGCAGCCCTATCGTCTGGAGATGGGCACGGCCCTGGCCAATGCGCACGGTCGCAACCTGTATGCCTATTGGGGCGACACCATTGCCCTGCACCTCAACGCCCGGGCGCGGGCCGACCCGAGCCCGGTGATCGTCAACCTCGCTTCGCAAGAGTACTTTCGCGTCGCTGACCGCAAGGCCCTCAAGCCGCGCGTGATCGACTGCGTGTTCGAGGACTGGCAGGGCGATGGTTACAAGGTGGTGAGCTTCTTCGCCAAGCGCGCCCGCGGTGCCATGGCGCGCTTTGCCATCCAGCAGCGCTTGGTCACCCCCGCGGGGCTGGAGGCCTTCGACGCCAACGGCTACCGCTTCGCGGCCGAGGTGTCCTCGCCGCAGCGCAGGGTGTTTCGTCGCCGCGCCGATTGACGGCGGAGTGCGTCGTCGGTCTTCACCGGCCACGGCAAAATGGCGCAATGACATTGCAGCAAGTCACCCCTGAACTGCGTCAGTGGATCGTCGCGCAGGCGCAGGCCGGCCACAAACCCGACTCGGTGCTGGCCGCCATGCGCGCCAGCGGCTGGCACGAAGACGTGGCGATTGACGCCATCGAGACGACGCTCAGCAACTTCCTGGCCGAGCATGCCACGGCGGCCGGGCTGCCGTCGTCGGTGCCGGTGCCTGGACCCGACCTGTCGGAGTCGCCACTCTGGCTCGACGCCGGCGACCGCCAGGTGCAAGTCCTGATGACCATGACCCAGCCTCGGGTGGTGGTGTTCGGCAGCCTGCTCTCGCAGGCGGAGTGCGACGAGCTGATCGCGTTGGCGCGGCCGCGTCTGGTGCGCTCGGAAACCGTGCAGACCGAGACCGGCGGCAGCGAAGTCAATCCGCTGCGAACCAGCTCCGGTATGTTCTTCGGCCGCGAGGAGAACGCGCTGTGTGCGCGCATCGAAGCCCGCATCGCGCACCTGCTGGCCTGGCCGCTGGAGAACGGCGAGGGCCTTCAGTTGCTGCATTACCTGCCGGGTGCGGAGTACAAGCCGCACCACGACTACTTCGACCCGGCCAAATCGGGCACGCCGTCGATCGTGGCCCGCGGTGGCCAGCGCGTCGGCACCTTGGTGATGTATCTGAACGCGCCCGACAAGGGCGGCGGCACCACCTTTCCCGACGTCGCCCTCGAAGTCGCGCCGATCAAGGGTAACGCCGTATTTTTCAGCTATGACCGCCCGCACCCGATTACCCGCACGCTGCACGGCGGGGCCCCGGTGATCGCCGGCGAGAAGTGGGTGGCGACGAAATGGCTGCGTGAAGGCCGCTTCGAATGACCTTGCAGGCGTGTCAACCGCTATTCGCGGGCGTTCGTTGTGGGCCCTGAGCGATTTGCTCAGTACTCATTCGAATCACCATGAACAAGCTCCTGACCGCTGTGGCCGCCCTGGCCTTCGTTGCTGCCGCCCAAGCCCAGACCGCCGCGCCCGCGGCCCCGGCCAAGCCGGCGGCGCCGGCTGCCGCTGCAACCCCGGCCGCCCCGGCCGTTGCCGCTGCGCCTGCCGCCGCTGCCAAGCCGGCTGCCGACATGAAGAAGGATGCCAAGCCCGAAGCGAAGGCCGACGCGAAGAAGACCACCGCCAAGAAGTCGACCAAGGCCAAGAAGGCCAAGGCCGACGAAAAGAAGGTCTGATCGGCTTTCGATTCAATCCAGAAAACCCGGCTTCGGCCGGGTTTTCTGCTTTCTGGGATGCGGGCTCAGCGGCGCGGCTGGACCTTGATCGTCTCCGCCGCCGGCAGGCTGCGGTTGCGTGCGATGTGGGCCCACTTGCGCTGCTCCCAGCTGTTCGGACCTTCCAGGGGCCATCGCTCGATCACGCCGCTGAGCTCGGCCAGCGGCAGCCGCGTCCAGCCGGGCGGCTGTCGGCGCAGGGACCACGCGCCTGGCAACAGCCGGCGCGGCAACGGTGCCCGCGCCTCATCGACCCAGTAGACACACGCACGTTGCATCCAGAAGTCCTGGCGTTCGAAGTGCACGCGGCCTGCGATGCCGCTGGCCGCAGGCAGCAGGACGTGATGCGCAGCGGTCTGGACAACCGCGAATCGCAGGTCGCTGGGAGAGTCTCCGCCGCGGCAGACCAGGATCACGCGCTGAATGTCGCCGGCGGCGATGCGGTCGATTTCACGCTCATCGCTGAGCACCAAGAGGTCGCTGCCCTGCCAGCGGGTGTCGATTGCTTCCTTGCGCATGGCGCGGCTCCGAAACGGCAAACGACGACCGTACTCGTTGTCGCGTCGCTGCGCTGTCAGCAGGTACGACAAACTGCAAGCAGATCAACGCAGGGTGACCGCGGCGGACAAGGCCCGTGCCGACCAACGGGCCGCTGCCCAGGGCCGCCAGCAGGCCGATCCAGGCATCTGCCGTGGCCCCGTCTGCCGTTCAGGCCTCGACCGTCTGCGCGTAGGGCGGCACGCTGGCGCGCCAGCCGAGTTCGTTGCCAATGCGAAAGCGCAGCGCGTCGGTGGCCTCGGGTTCACCATGCACAACGAAGGTGTGGCGTGGTGCCTGCTCGAAGCCGCGCAGCCATTGCATCAACTCGTCGACGTCGGCGTGGCCCGAGAAGCCCTCGACGTGGCTGACTTCGGCACGCACCGGCACCATCTCGCCGAAGATTTTTACTTCGCGCTCGCCGGCGACCAGGCGCGCCCCGCGCGTTCCCGCCACCTGGAAGCCGGGGAAGACAATGCGGTGGCGCGGCTCTGGCGCCATGGCGCTGAGGTGGTGTAGCACGCGCCCGCCGGTGGCCATGCCACTGGCCGAGATGATCACGGCAGGGTAGCGCGAACGTGTCAGGCGCTGCGATTGCACCGCGGTCTCGATGAAGCGCACGCCGTCGGTCAGGCTGTCGATCTCGCGCCGGGGCAGCGCGAGCAGCCTGCGGTGGCGCAGGGTCACCTCGGTGGCGGCCGTGGCCATCGGGCTGTCGACAAAGATCGGCAACGAGGGCGGGATGTCGCCGGCCCGCTTGAGCCGCTGCAGCACCAGCAGCAGGGCCTGCGCGCGACCGATCGCAAACGACGGCAGCAGTACGCTGCCGCCGCGCTTCACGGTGCGGCGGATGATGTCGCCGAGTTGGGCCTGTGCGTTCTCGGCAGGGTGCCGGCGGTTGCCGTAGGTGGCTTCGATCAGCAACACGTCGGCTCGGGCGATGCGTTCGGGCGGCGGCAGCAGCAAGTCGTGCTGGCGGCCGAGGTCGCCGGAGAACACGATGCGCTCGCGCCCTGCGGCCAGCGTCACGGCGTTGGCCCCGAGCAGATGCCTGACCGGTGTCAGCGCGACTTCGACCAGGCCGACCTGCGCACTGCGCCCTGCCGCCAGCGGCGTCATGCGCTGCGCCGCGCGCACGGCATCGGCGCCGGTGTAGAGCGGCAGCGCCTTCTCGTGCCTGGAGGTGCCGTAGCGGTTGGCGTGGCGCGCGTCCTGCTCCTGCAGGTGGGCACTGTCGCGAAGTAGCACGTCGGCCAGGTCGCGGGTCGCGGCGCTCGCATACACCGGGCCGCGGTAGCCGCGCTTGATCATTACCGGCAGGAAGCCGCTGTGGTCGAGGTGAGCGTGACTGAGGACGACTGCGTCGACGCTGGCCAGGTCGAAAGGCAGCGGCTGCCAATTGCGCTCGCGGTGCAACTTGAGGCCCTGGAAGAGGCCGCAGTCGAGCGGGACGCGTGAGCCGCCGAACTCGATGAAGTGTTTGGATCCGGCGCCGCCGTAGCTGGTGAGTTTCACGGCAGACTCGTGCCAAGCGCCTGCAGCGCCGCCGACTCGATGATCTGGATCGACGCGCCTGGCCGCTCCAGTGCTGTGCACATCGCCCGGGCCACGACGGCGGCGTCGATCGGCCGCACGCGCGCGGGCAACAGCCGGCTGATGGGCGCCAGCAGGGTCACGGCCAACTGCTCCCCGACACGCCTGGCTTGACCGAGCGCGCCGCGGTCGCCGACCAGCAATGAGGGCCGCGCAACGATGAGGCGCTCGAAGCCGAGTTCAGCCAACTGCGCCTCCATTTCACCCTTGGTGCGGTTGTAGAAGACCCTTGAACCTGCGTCGGCGCCCAATGCCGACACGACAGCTGCGCGCCTTACTCCGGCAGCTCGCGCCGCGCGGGCGACGTTGACCACGGCGTCGAAGTCGACAGCACGGAAGGCGGCCTCCGAGCCCGCCGCCTTGAGCGTCGTGCCGAGTGCGATGTAAAGCAGATCCGCCCGGGGCAGGGCGAAGGGCTGGACGAAGTCGATCAGTTGGCGCGACAAGTGAGGCGTTACCGGCAGGTCAGGCACCTCGCGTCGCAACAGCGCGTGCACGCGGGTGTCGGGCGCTGCCAGCAACTGAGTCAACAACGCGCGCCCGACCAAGCCGCTGGCTCCCGCCAGCAGCACGGTCTTGGTTGTCGGGCAACGTGCCATGCGCGGAACTCTAGCCCGCGCAGGACGCTCAGCGCTTGGGCTGGGTCAAGCGCGTAGCGGCCGGACGCGGGCCGCCGTCGCGGCGCGGGCCAGCGCCGCCGCCGCCGGAGCGACCACCGCCGCCACCGCCGCCACCGCCGCGGCGCGGTCCACCGCCGCCACTACCACCAGCACCACCGCCGGCGTTGCGGCGCGTGCCGCCGACGCCGATCGTCATGCGCCCGAGCACGATCGGCTCGGCCTTCTCGCCCACGGGCGGCTCGAAGCCGGGCACCACTTCGCGCGGAATGGTGCGCTTGATCAGGCGCTCGATGTCGCGCAGGAAGATGTCTTCGTCGACGCAGGCCAGCGAGATGGCCTCGCCGCTGGCGCCGGCGCGGCCGGTGCGGCCGATGCGGTGCACATAATCTTCGGCCACGTTGGGCAGTTCGAAGTTGACAACGTGCGGCAGCATGTCGATGTCGATGCCGCGGGCGGCAATGTCGGTCGCCACCAGCACCTGCAGGTCGCCGCGCTTGAAGTCGGCCAGGGCTTTGGTGCGGGCGGTCTGGCTTTTGTTGCCGTGGATCGCCATGGCGGTGATGCGCTGGTCGTTGAGGTAGTCCGTCAGGCGGTTGGCGCCGCTCTTCATGCGCGTGAAGACCAGCACCTGATGCCAGTCGCCGGTCTTGATCAGGTGCGCCAGCAATTCCTTCTTGCGCTCGCGGCCGACCGGGTGCACCTTTTGCGCAATCGTCTCGGCCGTCTGGTTGCGCCGCGCCACTTCGATCAGCGCCGGCGCGTTGAGCAGCTTGTCGGCCAGGGCCTTGATCTCGTCGCTGAAGGTGGCCGAGAACAGCAGGCTCTGTTTTTTCGCTGGCACGATGGCCAGCACCTTCTTGATGTCGTGGATGAAACCCATGTCGAGCATGCGGTCGGCTTCGTCGAGGACAAAGATCTCGACATGGCTCAAGTCCAGCGTGCGCTGGCCGTGGTGATCCAGCAGGCGGCCAGGCGTGGCCACCAGGATGTCGACGCCCTTGCGCAGGCGGTCGATCTGCGGCTGCATGCCGACGCCGCCGAACATCACCATGCTGGTCAGCGACACATGCTTGCCGTAGGTGCGAACGCTTTCCTCGACCTGGGCCGCGAGTTCGCGGGTCGGGGTCAGGATCAAGGCGCGGATGGCGACGCGGCCGCGCGCGTCGCGCTTCGAAGGCACGGCCATCAGGCGCTGCAGCATCGGCAGCACGAAGCCGGCAGTCTTGCCGGTGCCAGTCTGCGCGCCGCCCATCACATCGCCGCCTTTCAGCACGAGGGGAATGGCCTGGGCCTGGATCGGGGTGGGGATGTCGTAGCCCTGTTCGCGGATCGCGCGCAGGAGTGGCTCGGCCAGGCCGAGGTCAGTGAAATGCATTTTCTTGGGGGCCCGCTGGGAGCCGTGGTTCGCTGCCTGCTGTCACCCGTGGCGGGCGCACCAGTCGGTAGGCGCGAGAGATTTGAGGCGTCGGAGTCGACCGCGCCACGATGACTGGAAGCCGCAGCGCAAGACAGAGTGTACCTGCCGAGCCCGTATCCCCGGGCTCGGGGGGTTCAACTCGGCATCGGCTGGTGTGCATTCAGGCGCAACCAACCGCGGGAAATGCGGTAAATCGCCCACACGCCCAGCAGCAGCATGCCGACCACCCAGGTGCCGAAGCCGATGATGATCAGTGTCAGCGGGATCGACACGACGGCCACCAGCAGAGCCCAGGCGGCAGCGAACCAGAAGGTGCGGATCTGCCACTCGAAGTGCGACTCGAGCCAGGTGCCGCGAGCGTCGCTGCGGTAGATGTAATTGACGATGACGGCAATGATCGACGGCCAGCCGAACAGGAAGGAGCCGATCACGCTGGCCGCGCCGAAAGCGCCGAGCGCCAGGCCCAGCGCGTGCAGCGCGTAGACGATGTGGGTGGTGCGCACCAGCGTGGCGGGGGCTTCGACGGTCATCACCTGGGTGTTCATGCGGTCCTCGGGTCGACAGTGGCTGAAGGTTGCAATGTAGGGCCGAGCCAGAGGACCACAAGGGCGGCTGCGACGAAAGGCGCGCCAGCCCAGCTGAGATGCGCAAATCCAAGAGGGCCGGCCGCCGCGCCGCCGATGACGGCGCCACCGGCCGTGCCGAGGTAAAGCATGGATGTGTTCAGCGATAGCAGCACAGGCGCTTGCGCCGGGGCCAGGCCGGCAAGGCGGGATTGTTGCGGCACCATCATGCCGAAGCCGGCCGTGCCCCAAACCAGCAAGACCACCACCACCCAGAGCCAAGAGCCGGCCGCCAGCGGCAGCACCAGCATCGTGCCACCGAGCACGCCCAGCTGCACCCACAGGCAGCGGCGGCTGCCAAAGCGGTCGTTGGCCACGCCGCCGAGCAGGGTACCGGTCACGCCCGACAGCCCGAACAGCGCCAGGGTCACCGACAAGCGCTCACCGCTCATCGGCGACAGCGCCTGCAACACCGGCCCGATGTAGCTGAACACAGCGAAGATCGCTGTGAAATACAGCAGCGTGGTCGCCAGCACGCCGAGCACGTCGCCTCGCGCCAGCAGGCTGCCCAGGCCGGCGAAGCTGGCGCCGGGCGCCTGAACGTCCGCCGGTACCCACAGCGCCACGGCGCCCATGGCCAGCCCGCACAGGGCCACCACAAGCCAGATCGGCAGGTGCCAGCCGTGCGCCAGGCCGAGCCAGGCGCCGAGCGGCACCCCGATGACATAGCTCAAGCTGACGCCGAGAAAGACGAAGCCCAGCGCCTTGCCGCGCTGCACGGGTGCCACCATGGCCACGGCGATGCCGGCGGCCATCGGGGTGAACACGGCGCCCAGGCCCATCAGCACCCGGCCGACCAGCAGCGCGTTGAAACTGTTGGCCAGAGCGCACAGCACGTTGCCCGCCGCGAACAGCAGCAAGGCCAGGAGCAGCGCGCGTTTGCGCGACCAGCGCCCCGTCGCCAGCAACACCATCGGCGCCAGCAAGGCGGTCGACAGGGCGTAGGCTGTCATCGCCTGCCCGGCCGTGGCGATGCTGATGCCCAGGTCGCGCGCCAGCGGCGCCAGGATGCCGCCCAGGACGAAGGCGCCTGTGCCGATGACCAGGTTGACGCAGCAGAACAACCAGAGCAGGCGGGGCATGGGGCGCGATTGTGGCGGCAACCCGATGCGCCTGTCGGGTGCCGCCCGCAGCGGCGACAATAGCGCTCGTGCGGGCCTTCCGGGGTGGAAGGCCCGCCTTGCATTTCCAGTCAAGGCAGACCATGGCCCAGTACGTCTTCACCATGAACCGCGTCGGCAAGATCGTTCCGCCGAAGCGCCACATCCTCAAGAACATTTCGCTGTCCTTCTTCCCTGGGGCCAAGATCGGCATGCTCGGCGTGAACGGCTCGGGCAAGAGCACGCTGCTCAAGATCATGGCAGGGGTCGACAAGGAGATCGAGGGCGAAGCCACCGCGATGCCCGGCCTGAAGATCGGCTACCTGCCGCAGGAGCCGCAACTCGACGCCAACCAGACCGTGCGCGAAGCGGTCGAGCAGGGCATTGGCGGCGCACTGGCCGCGAAGAAGCGGCTCGAAGAGGTCTACGCCGAGTACGCCGACGAGAACGCCGACTTCGACAAACTGGCCACCGAGCAGGCCGAACTCGAGGCGGTGATCGCCGCGGCGGGCGGCGAGAACACCGACCTGCAACTGGAGTTGGCCGCCGACGCGCTGCGCCTGCCGCCCTGGGATGCGCAGATCGGCGTGCTGTCGGGGGGCGAGAAGCGCCGTGTCGCCCTGTGCCGCCTGCTGCTGTCCAAACCCGACATGCTCCTGCTCGACGAGCCGACCAACCACCTGGACGCCGAGTCCGTCGATTGGCTTGAGCAGTTCCTGCAGCGCTTCCCCGGCACCGTGGTGGCCATCACCCACGACCGCTACTTCCTCGACAACGCGGCCGAGTGGATTCTCGAACTCGACCGTGGTTCGGGCATTCCGTGGAAGGGCAACTACTCCGATTGGCTCGACCAGAAAGAGCAGCGCCTGGAGCAGGAGCAGAAGACGGAAGACGCGCGCATGAAGGCCATGAAGGAAGAGCTGAAGTGGGTGCGCAGCAATGCCAAGGCGCGCCAGACCAAGAGCAAAGCCCGCCTGGCGCGCTTCGAGGAATTGAGCGACGTCGAGTACCAGCAACGCAACGTCACCAACGAAATCTTCATTCCGGTGGCCGAGCGCTTGGGCAACGAGGTGATCGAATTCAAGGACGTCAGCAAGGGCTACGGCGACCGCTTGCTGATCGACAAGCTGAGCTTCAAGGTGCCGCCAGGCGCCATCGTCGGCATCATCGGCCCCAACGGCGCCGGCAAGTCGACGCTGTTCCGCATGTTGCAAGGTGCCGAGAAGCCCGACAGTGGTGAGGTTGTCATCGGCAAGACCGCGCAACTGGCCTTCGTCGACCAGAGCCGCGAGAGCCTGGAGAACGACAAGACGGTGTGGCAGGACGTGTCGGGCGGCCTGGACAACATCGTCGTCGGCAAGTTCGTGATGCCCAGCCGGGCCTACCTCGGCCGCTTCAATTTCAAAGGCAATGACCAGCAAAAGCAGGTCGGTTCGCTCTCGGGCGGTGAGCGCGGCCGCCTGCACCTGGCCAAGACCCTGGCCAAGGGCGGCAACGTGCTGATGCTCGACGAACCGTCGAACGACCTCGACGTCGAAACCCTGCGCGCGCTCGAGGAAGCCCTGCTCGAGTTCGCCGGCAGCGCGATGATCATCAGCCACGACCGCTGGTTCCTCGACCGCATCTGCACCCACATCCTGGCCTGCGAGGGCGACTCGCAGTGGAACTTCTTCAACGGCAACTACCAGGAATACGAAGCCGACAAGAAACGCCGCCTGGGCGAAGAGGGCGCGCGGCCGAAGCGGGTGCGCTTCAAGCCCATCCATTGAAGGCCGGTTTGCCGGCGTGCTGCCAGACCACGCCGGCAAAACACAGGATTGCCACGCCAAGCACCATCGAAGCGAGCGCGAGCGCGGGTTCGATGGTCGCATTGTCACGATAGGACAGGAACAGCGCCACCCTCTGGATGAAGTGTGGCCGGCACCTAGATCCAGAAGTGGGCCTTGGCCAGCTTGCTCTGTGCGGCCGCCGGCCGCGCCAGGTAGAACAGCCCGAACAGCGTCATCAGCACGTAGCCCAGCAGGTTGAAGTGCGCATGCACTGGATGCATCGCGTGATTGCCGCTGGCGCACATGTACAGGCCCAGGGACACGCTACCGACCAGGTACAGCACGGCAATGCGCAGGAACCAATTGCTCATGGTTTTCTCTTCACTCAGGGCTTGATTGGGTCGTCACCACGTCAAGACGCCCTGCTGCTTCAGGCAGAGGGTGGCTCACGCGGCTCCGATCGCCGTGGCCGAGCGAGGCGGGTGAACACGGGGTGGCGTGGTCGCGGTCGATGGGCCACGCAGCGCCGGCCGCTCCCTAACCGGTCATCCGGCGGGTGAGTGCGGTAATCGCCCGGGTGGCGGGCACTTTCTGACGCTCCGATAATCACAGCTCGTTCAGTCCAAGGCTGGACACCGATCCCTCCCACTGGCAACCAAGATGCGCAAACCAGGTTTCTCGACGATCCCATCGGCCACGCTCAGCGCGGCCGTCATTGCCCTCGGTCTGGCAGGTTGCGCCACCGTCGCGACCGCGCCGACCGCGCCGACCACGCCGACCGCTGCGCCCGCATCGCCGCCGGTGACGACGCCCTTTGTGACGCCCGCTGCTGCAGTGCCGCCAGGCGAGCCCGCTGCGCTGGGGCGGCGCCGGTGCCGCCGGCAAGCGCGTCGGCCGCGGCTGCGCCGACCCCCCCGGTGCCTGGCCAGCCGCCAGCCTTTGCCACCGTTATCAAGGAGGCCAAGAAAACGGAGGGCCTGATC
>Ga0163144_10005519_pt1 | contig 28089 bp, 32 predicted proteins | sample OliLak19BULKMAT1_FD_123175 | JGI IMG/M metagenome (GOLD analysis project Ga0163144, IMG submission 123175) | Freshwater microbial mat bacterial communities from Lake Vanda, McMurdo Dry Valleys, Antarctica - Oligotrophic Lake LV.19.BULKMAT1 | ecosystem: Environmental > Aquatic > Freshwater >... | reverse complement strand
TCCGCGTCCAGGCCGACGCCGGACCTCGCGTGATTGGCGTCTCTTTCGTCCGCCAACTCTTCGAACCGGAAGGCCTCCCCCAACCCCTCCAACGCGGCCGCGTCATCGCCAACGATCAGGTCTATATGGATCACGCCAACGTCGGCTCCGTCCAGATCGGCGGCCCCTTTGCGCCGCAAGGAATCGCCACCAAAACGCCCAGCCGCCAAGCGATCTTCATTTGCTACCCCGCCACCCTGGCCGAAGAACGCCCCTGTGCCGCAAAGATCCTAACCAAATTGTCCCGCCTGGCCTACCGCCGCCCCGCCACCGAGGCCGACAGCAAGACTCTCCTCCAATTCTTCGCCGACGGCCGCGAACAAGGCCGCAGCTTCGACCACGGCATCCAGTTCGCCCTCGAACGTATGCTCGCCGACCCGGATTTCCTCCTCCGCGTCCACCGCAACCCAAAGCGGCTCAACCCCCTCGAACTCGCCTCCCGCCTGTCCTTCTTCCTCTGGAGCAGCATCCCCGACGACCACCTCCTCACCCTTGCCGAGAACAACGAACTCTCCCGGCCGCCGGTCCTCGAAAAGGAAGTCCGCCGCATGCTCGCCGACCCCCGCGCTACCAGCGCACTCACCCACGATTTTGCCGCCCAGTGGCTCAACCTCCGGCGAATCCCCGAGGTCGTCGTCGATCCCATCCGCTATCCGGCATACGACGGCAGCCTCCTCCAAGCCTTCCAGCAGGAAACCGAACTCTTCGTCGCCAGTACCCTCAAGGACGACCACAGCGTCCGCGACCTCCTCAACGCAAACTTCACCTTTGTCAACGAACGCCTCGCCCGCCACTACGGCATCCCCGGCATCTACGGCAGCCGCTTCCGCCGCGTCGATCTCCCCAATTCCGCCCAACGCGGCGGCCTACTCGCGCACGGAGCCGTCCTCGCCACCACTTCTTACCCCGACCGCACGTCCCCGGTCCTGCGCGGAAAATGGCTCCTCAACAACATCCTCGGATTCAATGTCCCTCCCCCGCCGCCTGGCGTTGACACGACTCTCGAATCGAAACCCGGCGCTCCTCCCGCTACGATCCGGGAGCGCCTCGCCCAGCATCGCCAGAACCCTTCCTGCAACAGTTGTCATTCCGTTATTGACCCCCTCGGCTTCGCCCTCGAGAACTTCGACGTCATCGGCGCCTGGCGCACGCGCGACGAATCGGGCAAGCCTGTCGATGCCGATGATGGGTTGGAGGGTCTCCGCAATCGTCTTCTAGCCCAGCCCGAACAGTTCCCGCGCGCCCTCACGGGAAAGCTCCTCGCCTACGCCCTCGGCCGCCGCCTCGAAACCGATGACCAGCCCGCCGTTCGAAGAATCGTGAATGACGCCGCGGCTCAGCACTATCGCTGGTCGGCGCTCATCCTCGGAATCGTCAAAAGTCCCCAATTCCTCATGTATGCATCTCCTAACTAAGTCCGTCCCCCGCCGCGCCCCCACGGGAAAGCTCCTCGCCTACGCCCTCGGCCGCCGCCTCGAAACCGATGACCAGCCCGCCGTTCGAAGAATCGTGAATGACGCCGCGGCTCAGCATTATCGCTGGTCGGCGCTCATCCTCGGAATCGTCAAAAGTCCCCAATTCCTCATGTATGCATCTCCTAACTAAATCCGTCCCCCGCCGCGCCCTCCTCCGTGGACTCGGAACCACGCTGTCCCTCCCGTTCCTTGACTCCATGGTCCGCGCGCAGTCCCGCGCCCCCAATCCCACCCGCCGCTTCCAGGCCTTCTACGTCCCCAACGGCATGGCGATGGAATATTGGACGCCCAAAGGCGAAGGCCGCAACTTCGAACTCTCGCCCATTCTCGAACCGCTCGCTCCCTATCGCGACCAGATGCTCGTCCTCTCCGGTATTAAGGCGAACTGGAACTACATCCACGCCGGCGCTTCCGGCTCGTTTCTCACCGGGACCGCGCGCGGCGGTAGAAACGAAATCGAGATCGTCGCCGATGTCTCCATGGATCAACTGCTCGCCCGGCACTTCAGCAAGCAAACGCAAATCGCCTCGCTCGAACTCGCCATTGACGCCCCCGCCAACGCCGGCGCCTGCACCGGCAACCTGAGCTGCGTCTATACCCACACGCTCTCCTGGCGAAGTCCCACCCAGCCGCTGCCCATGGAATGGAACCCGCGCGCCGTCTTCGAAAAGCTCTTTGGCGACAGCGGCAGTACCGACGCCCTCGCCCGCGAAACACGCCTCCGTCAACACAAAAGCATCCTCGACTCGGTCAACGATAAGCTCACCAGCCTGAAGCGCGAACTGCCCGCCAATGACCAGGCCACGGTCGAGCAATACACCGAAGCCATTCGCGACGTTGAACGCCGCATCCAGCGCGCCGAAGAACAGCGCGGCATCAAACTTCCCGTGATGGCGCAACCTCAAGGCGCTCCGCCCGTCTTCGAAGACCATCTGGCCCTGATGCTCGACCTCCAACTGCTCGCCTTCCAATCCGATCTCACCCGCGTCATCTCCTTCATGCTCGGCAAGGAGCAAAGTGCCCGTCCCTATCCGCAAATCGGCGTCCCCGAGGCCCATCACCCCCTTTCCCATCACAACGACATTCCTGCGCTAATTGCCCAAATGTCGAAGATCAATCGCTACCATACCGAACTCTTCGCCAAGTACCTCGCCAAGCTCCGCGCCACACCCGACGGGGATGGCACGCTGCTCGATCACACTACAATCCTCTATGGCTCCGGCATTTCGAACAGCACCCGGCACTCGGGAGACAACTTGCCCTTGCTGGTCCTGGGAGGTAAGGGCGGCCGGCACTTGAAATACGACAACAATCCCTCCCTCGCCAACCTTCTCGTCTCCCTCATGGACCGCGTCGGTGTTCCCGTCGACCGCGTCGGTGGCAGCACCGGCCAACTCCCCCTTTCGATCTAGCGATGCACCGTCTATTGATCTTCGCTGCCCTTCAACTCGGCGCCGCCGAACCGGCGCTGCTTCTTGTCAGCTACAAGGACGATCTCCACAGCGCGCAACAGTTGATCCTCGCCAATGCCAGAGTCAACGAAGCCAACGACCTCGGCGCCACTCCCCTTTGGGCCGCCTGCCAAAACGGCAGCATCGAAATGGTGCGACTCCTTCTCGACGCGGGCGCCAATCCCAACGTCGCGCTAAACTCCGGCGAGACTCCGCTCATGGTCGCGGCCCGCGCTGGTAAAACGGAGATCGTCAAGCACCTTCTGGCCAGAAAGGCCGATCCTAACCGCATGGCCACTCGCGGTCAAACCGCGCTCATATGGGCCGTCGCCCAAAAGCATCCCGATGTCGTCAAAGTCCTGATTGCCAGCGGAGCCAACATCCATGCCCGCACGGAATCCTGGACACAAGTGATGGCAGTCCCGCCGCACGGCTATCTCCCGTACAACAAGGCCATTCCCCATGGCAACGACACCGCCCTGCTCTTCGCCGCCCGCGTTGGCGACATCGATTCCGCCAGGCTCCTGATCGAAGCCGGCGCCAATGTCAACGATGCCGACGCCTGGGGCGTGAGTGCCACCGTCTACGCGGCTCATTCCGGCTTCCGCGATATCGTCGATCTCCTCCTCGACAACAGCGCCGATCCCAGCGCCGCCGCCGCCGGCTTCTCCGCGCTCCACATCGCCATCATGCGCCGCGACGAAGCGATGGCCGCGGCTCTCCTCGCTAAAGGCGCAAATCCCCACACCCCGTTAACTACCTGGACGCCCACTCGCCGCTCTGCCAAAGACCTTCATTTTGCTCCCGCTCTCGTCGGCGCTACGCCCTTCTGGCTGGCTTCCCGTTTCCTGCAACCAAACGTGATGCGCCTTCTGGCCAAACACGGCGCCGACCCCAAATTCGTCCATCGCTCCGAGACCTTTACTGAAGCTTTTGGAAAGCGCGCGAAGGTTAGCAACTCGCTGCAAGCGGCGCTGGGAATGGGCGGCGACGGATCATCGTGGGCGGAGCCTGCGCGCCACGAGCGCGAACGATTGACGTTCGAAACCGTCAAAGCGGCCGTGGAACTCGGCGTCGACCGGACCGGCGCCCTAGCCGCCGCGCAGCTCCAAAGCTATTCGTCCGTAATCAAATTCCTGGAGGCTATTCAATGAAAACCGTCTGTCTGGCCGCATTAACGGCGCTCGCGCTGTTCCCCCAACAACGGCCGGGAATCTCTAACAACGCGATGGCGCCCGACCCGAACATGCCCCGTCCCATCGCCGCTCGCGACTCGGTTTTCATTGAGGAACTTACGTGGCTCGAAGTTCGCGATGCCCTCCGCGCCGGGAAGACGACGGCAATCATTGCGACCGGTGGCGTAGAACAGAACGGGCCCTATCTCGCCTCCGGAAAACACAACTACGTCCTCCGCGGCACCACGGAAGCGATCGCCCGCAAACTGGGCAACGCTCTGGTCGCGCCGATCGTGGCCTTCGTACCGGAGGGCGATATCTCGCCGCCCACCAGCCACATGAAGTACCCCGCGACCATCAGTCTGCGCCCGGCGACATTCAAGGCCCTGCTGACCGACATTGCGGAGAGCCTGGCCGAGCACGGTTTCCGCCAGATCATCCTTATCGGCGACAGTGGCGGCAACCAGTCCGGAATGAAGGAGGTCGCCGCGGCGCTGACCACGAAATGGGCCACTGGCAAGGCCGCGATCCACTTCATCCCCGAATACTACGACTTCTATAACAGCGGCGCTCTTTCGAAGTTGCTCGAGTCCCAGGGCATCAAAGAAGTAGACGAAGGGCACCACGACAACGTCGCCATTACCGCGATGGTAATGGTCGTGGATCCGGCCGCCGCCCGAATGGCCGAGCGCCGCGCAAAAGGAAACTTCTCGATAAACGGTGTCGCCCTCGATCCCCCGGCGAAGACGATCGCTCTCGGCAGGAAAGCCGTCGCACACCGCGCCGCCATAACGGTGGATGCCATTCACAAAGCACTCGGCGTTCGGCCCGTAAAGTAGTTTAGGAATGCCGCCGCGCCGTTCCCAATAGCCAACTCGCGTCGCGGAGGGCGCGGCAATCCGCCCGGTAGCGAACTCCGTCGCCGGCGCGGCGGCGTTCCGCTCTGGAGCTTTGCCGATGAAGCCTCCTGGGTAGCAGGTCACAGCAGACCGTCAACTTCACTCCCGCCAGAGCCCTCGCCCGTTTCTGTCCAATCAACCCACGGGTCCTGTGGCCGTGTTCAATGCACAGGTCTCCCAGGTGATTCTCACCCAGTCGGCAGGGGCAGCGTGCAGTCCTGCGGTTCTTTCAGTCACTCCGATTGTCTATGGAAACATCGCGCCGGAGGCAACCGTTTCGAACAACGTGACCATCAACTTTACCGGGTGCCCGAATTCAGCGCGCTTCAAAGTACAAGCGACGATCGGCGCTGGCAGCCAGTCCCAGACGCTGGTTGTCTCGAACAACCAGCCCATGTAGAGGAACGCAAAAATGAAACGGCTTACCTGGCTCGTAATCGCCGCGGCATTAGCCTTGACGGCCCACGCCGCTCCGCTCTTCACTCTCACTTCCGCCAACATCTCCGCGACGCCGGGATCGACAATCGGCTGGGGCTTCACGAACAGCAGTGACGTTCACTACCTCACGGTGATGAACGTCGCTCTCCTCCCCTTGCCCTCCATCGGGACTTTCAACGACATGCTCTCGGTCCGGCCGGTATTCGAGGTAGGCCCCGCACCTTCGCCCGCATTGACGGTGACCGAGGGCTTCGATATTGGGCTCGGCGCCGGAATCGCTTCCTTCGAAATAGACGCCGGCGTGCCCATTGGCTCAGTCGCCTTCGCCACACTCTACGTCGTGTACAACCTCTACACCGTGAGCCCGAACTTCAACCCGCTGTTCGACCCCTTCGACCCGCTTCACACTTACGCGGAGGGACTCACCTTTGAAATCCCAGTAACCGTGACCGTCCTCGATCCCGCCGCCGTTCCGGAACCGGCAACATTCGGGACCGTTTTAGTGAGTCTGGTCACCGCATGGGGCTACGCTCGCTACCGGGGGCGCAACGGAACGGTTTGAACTCATTTAATTGGTTGGAGCATGGTTGGTTGGATCCGGCCAGTTCGCTCCAACCAACTTCGCAACATCTGAGTAAAGTCGGCCACGCGGACATCGGCTTCCAGTTCCTCAATCGAATACCGCATTTTCCGCCGCCAATTGGGATACTCCCACGTCGAGCCCGGCAAGTTCTGCTGCTCGGTCTCCTTCGTCAGATCCTCCTGGTTCAGCACGAAAAGACGGGACTTCGCCGACGCCAGAAATCCGATGACAGCGTTATGAAGTTCCCCCGTCAGCTCAACCGACATTGCCGCGTCCCGCGGATAACCGTCCGGCAGCAACCGCAGGTCGTGCAGAATCTCGATCAGCTTGTGCTTATCCTCTAACCGCGCCCGCAACTGATCGCGATAGGCCTCCTCGTTATGTAACAGCCCCGCCCGCTTGCGCGACTCGATATCGCTGCCAATCCAGTATCCGGCTAGCGTCGGCAAGTCATGCGTTGTAGAGCTGACAACCGCTTCAACCGGATATTCGTCGGGCCGCTTGAACTTACCTTCTTCCTTCTTCTCAAAGTAAAGCAGCCGATAGCTGAAGACGCCAAACTCAGCGAGGCCATCGCGTACATAGTCCTCGACCGTGCCAAGGTCCTCGCCGATCACCATCACATTGTTCCTATGGCTTTCCAAAGCGACGATCCGCAGCAAGTCGCGCCAAGGCTCGCGAACATACGTCCCGTTCGTCGCGTCCTTGCCCTCCGGAATCCAATAAAGGCGGAAGAAGCGCATCACGTGGTCAATCCGCAGCGCCCCGCCGTGGCGGCTGTTGTTCCGGATCGCCGCCGCGAACAGCCGGTATCCATCCGCGCGATGCCGATCCGCGGCTGGCGGCGGGAAAGACCAATCCTGCCCTTTCGGCGAAAAATCGTCCGGCGGAGCGCCCACGCGGCAGCCGTTCGCATAAAACGGACCGTGCGCCCACAAGTCGGATCCGCAGCGATCGGTCGCGAGCGCCAGATCGTGATAGAGACCAATCGGCATTCCGGCAGCCGCCGCCTGCGCCTGCGCTCCCGCCACCTGCTGATCCACCAGCCAGTAGACGTACTGCCAGAACTCCACCCGGCGCCACTCCCGGCGCGCAAAATCCGCCACTTCGGCCGAATCCGGATTCTGCAGCGCAACCGGCCAGTCCGGCCAAATCCACAGGTTCTTGTCCCGACGGTGCAGGTATTCATCGAGCGCGCTATACACCGCGAATCGCTCCAACAGCCGGCCCTCGGAACGGCGGAACTCATCGAACTCACTGCGGCGTAGTGCGCCGCCGCGGAGGAACTGCCGGTAGAGGATCTGCAGGAAGAATCGCTTCAGCCGCGCCACGCCCTCGTAATCGACAAACTCGGAGGCCCGCAAAGCTTTAATCCGGCCCTCGGCCAGCGGGCGCAACCGTTTTGCCATTGTGGAGTCCGCATACTCCGGGATCGCCTCCACGTCGAGGTAAATGAAGTTCCGATAGAAAGTCGAAGCCGGCAAGTATGGGCTGGTGTTGTACGGCGATCGATTGGCCAGCGCGTGCAATGGGTTCAGCGCCACGAAGGCCGCGCCGGCTGCGCTTGCGGCCCACTTTGAAAACTGGCGCAGATCCGCAAAGTCGCCGCACCCCCAGTTCCTCTCGGAACGGAGTCCGTACAGGCTAATTGCGATCCCGGCCAAACGTTGATCCTCCGCAATCGCCGCCGGCCGGAATACCCGGTCGGGGCAGTGAATCAGTTCGCATGTCACCGCTACGCCGGTCGCGGTTAAGGCGGCTTTGTGGTAGCCGTGCGGCAGGCCGTCCGGCAGCGGCAATCGTGCGCGTGACCACTCCGCGTCGCCGACCGCCACGATCTCCGCTATTTCCAATTCAGCCAGCCGCGACTGCGCTTCCAGCGTCCCTCCCTTTTCCAGTGTCACCGTCAGCGACGCGATGCCGGCCATTCCCGAAGGGAACGCAATGGGCAGCCAAGGCTCGCCGGTTGAACTGACGACACAAGACGGAAGCAACGCCAAACGTTCACGCGCCAACCAGTCCAACATCGATTTGTCAACGGAGGCGATCGAAGAAGCATCGACCCCCACCGACGCCAACACCGCCTTTTGGACCTCCACATCCGGCCGATGTTCGCGCCCCCAAATGTCCCAGTAAACCTCCTGGACGCCGTGCGCCTCCGCTACCCGCCGTAGCGCGGAGTCAATATCGGCGGAGGGGAACTCATACCGTGTGACGACCGGTTCATTGGACATGTAAAGTACCAGTGTCCCCGACCCGCCAACCTACGGCAACTCAAACCGCCGTCGCCGGATCTCCGCCGTGGCATACTGGAAAAGAAACCTATGGAACAGCGCGTCATTCCTGTAGCCCCCGAAGAATTGTTTGATCGGATCGACGACAACGAATTCGATGATCTCTCCGAGAGCATCGTGCTTACGACGATCGACAGCGCCATCAACTGGGGCCGTAAGAACTCAATCTGGCCGATGACCTTCGGTCTCGCCTGCTGCGCCATCGAGATGATGGCCATGAGCGCATCCCGCTTCGATATCTCGCGCTTCGGCGCCGAGGTGTTCCGCGGTTCCCCTCGCCAGGCGGATCTCATGATCATCGCCGGCCGCGTTTCGAACAAAATGGCCCCCGTGATCCGCCAGCTCTATCAACAGATGCCGGAGCCGAAATGGGTCATCTCGATGGGAGCCTGTGCTACTTCGACCGGTGTATTCAGCAACTACGCGCTCGTCCCGGTCAATCAGGTTATCCCGGTCGACGTTTACGTCCCCGGCTGCCCGCCGCGCCCGGAACAACTCATCTACGGCATCCTCCTCCTCCAGCAGAAAATCGAGAAGGAACGCGGATCGACGTTGAAAATGCTGAATCTTGCCTAAGGGATCGGCTTAGTACAAATTCCTTCAAGCACCATCGGAAAATTCCGATAAGCCATACTAGAACCCCTATTAGAGAAAGGTGGTTGGTATGGACACCAAGACTATCGAGAAGGTCGCACACTCGTCGCCGTTGCCAGATCATCGATTGGATCAGCAGCAAGCGACCGAACGCAGGGAGCTTGTCAAAGCGATTAAGGCGATTAATGCGACGGAGTTCTTCGGCGAGAATTACGAACTGACATTTGTTATGGATCGGGAAACGCATCGTCCGCTAATGCGCATTGTTGATCGGCAAACGCGAGAAGTGATTCGTCAATTGCCGCCGGAATACACGTTACGGCTAGCCGAAGAAATGCGCTCGCGTTAAACATTAACCCTCAAACCTTCCGAACTTTCACCGAAGAGTCTTGTGAGTGGCAACGAAAGCAGGGTGAATGTCGATCCAAGCCTATAAAAATCAACAAGATTGGGATATCCTCGGCGCCAGCCCACTGGAACTCGTGCGAGCGCTTTATCGCGGCGCAATTCAGGCCGTTCGTCTAGCCCGAACCTCGCTCGCGTCTGGACAGATTCGGGAGCGTTCAAAGGCTATAACCAAGGCCTGCGCGATCATCCAGGAACTGACAGTTTGCCTGGACAAAGAGGCGGGCGGCGAGGTCGCCGTCAACCTTGCAGAACTGTACGTCTACATCCATAGACGTCTTGGTGACGCCAACATCGAGCAGTCCGACGCTCCACTCGCCGAATGCGAACGGCTTCTTTCCACATTGCTCGAAGCGTGGAGCCAGATCGCCAATGTCGAACTGGAAGAACCTACAGGCGAGCCTCTAAGACTTAGCGCTTAAGCAGCGCCGATGCCGCCTTCTTGTCGTCCTTCACCAGTCCCGATTCGATCAACTTCCCAAGTCCGAGGCCGCCGCCCTCCGCGATAACTCGCGACAAATGTTCGCGGCCAAACTCGAGCATAGTTTGCCCCCCTGAGTCCACCTCGCCCCCGAGACCCAATTGCTCGGTCGAAAACGCCGACTCCATGAGTTGCCCGATAAGCATGGCCTCGAACTCCCGCGCCGCCGACTTCGTATCCTTAACCTTCCCTACTTCCCCAATATCTGATCGTGGTCCAGCCTTCAAAAGTGTTCCAAGTTCCATGTGAGTAGCCCTTCTAAATCACTTGAATCTCTGCATCCAGGGCCCCGGCGCCCTGCAAGCTCTGGAGAATCGCGATCACTTCCCGCGGTGTGGCCCCAATTTTTTGGAGGCCCCGCACCAACTCATCCACAGTCGCGCCTTCTTTCAACTGCACGAGCTTGGCGACGTCTTCCTTTGACCCTACGCCAACCGACGGCGTCACCGTTGTTTGGCCGCCGGAGAGTGGTGCCGGCTGCGACACATCCAATTGGGTCTGGACCTCTACAGACAGGCTCCCATGCAGGATCGAAACCGGAGATATTCGCACATCCTTCCCCATCACAATCGTCCCGGTGCGCTCGTTGATGAGCAGCCGCTGCTTCCGGTCAGAGTCGAGAGTGAGGGCTTCGATCGCCGCGATAAATTCGACTGGCCGCGCCTTCCACTCCGGCGGGGTCTCCACTTCGACCAGACCCGCATTCGCCGCCCGAGCTACTGGGGGCCGTCCAGCCGCGAACTTCGCGTTAATTGCCGCCGCCAAGCGCATCGATGTCGTGAAGTCGGCTCGCTGCAACTGCCAGCGGAGCCTTCCCTCAGTGACTACTGACGGTGCGGCCTGTTCGACAATTCCCCCACTGGGTACGCGGCCTGCGGTTGGATGATTTACGGTCTGCGAGTTCCCCGCTCTACCGGCGATGAATCCAGCGGTAACGACCCCGCCCTGCGCCACCGCATAGACCTGTCCGTCCGCGCCGCGAAGGCTGGTTAGAAGAAGTTGCCCACCCTGCAAATTAGACGCATCGCCGATCGTGGCGACCGTAACATCCACCTTCGTGCCTGGCTGCGCGAACGGTGGCAATGTAGCCGTGACCATGACGGCCGCGACGTTTTTTGCTTGCATTGCAGTGGCGTTCACGGCCACACCCATGCGATTGAGCATGTTCGCCAAGCTCTGCGCGGCGAAGACCGTCTGCCGCTTGTCGCCGGTTCCATTCAGCCCGACAATCAGGCCGTATCCCACGAGCTGATTGTCCCGCACCCCTTCCAGGGAGGCGAGATCCTTCACGCGGCTGATCGCCCCCGAAATATTCGAGGCTTCCAGAGCCAGCAGGAACAATACACGAGCCAACCGTCGTCGCATGCGGCTTCTCCTTCAGAAGGGCAACAAGCCCAGTAAAATGCGGTAAAGGATGAACGGCCGGCGCACCGCGTCGCCGACGACGCCTTTCCCATTTACCTTGATGTCGAGCATCGCCACCCGATCGCTCGGAATCGAGTTGCCCGCAAGCAAATCTTCCGGTCGAACCAAGCCACGCACTTCGACAACTTGCCGCTCGGAGTTTACGACGATCGACTTGCTCCCGCGCAACAGAAGGTTCCCGTTCGGAAGGACTCTTTCAACGATGGACGTCACCGTTGTCGAGAGCGTCATGCTCCGCGTCGTTTCGCCGGAACCCTTAACTGACGAGTCCGATTTCGCTCCGGCCAACTGTCCCAATGGCCCCGAGGCCTTAATCGGCCCCAAGGCGGCTGAAACCCCCGCACTCACGTTGGATGCGCGGGTTGAATTTGTCGTCCCGCTGGCTACCGCGGTCGCCCGGTCACTGACAATAACCGTCACGGTGTCGCCTGCAAACATGGCTCGAAAATCACGTGCCAGATCGGTCATTCGGCCGCCCGGCGAATAAAGCGATCCCGGGCTGCCTCCCGCAACGAATCGAGGCGCGTCGGCAGCTAACGTCAACAAGTATCGGTCAAGAGCCGTACAGCTCTTGGACTCCGGGCTCTCGGCTGTACAGGGCTCTGTTTTCCCCTTTGGCCACGCCGCGGCCCAAACGCCATTCGCTGCGAGTACGCCAACGATAAGCCAACTTCTCACCTTCATCACTCTACCTTCGCCTTCTGAGTTCCGGTGACCCGGCCAACCAATTTCGTTCCATTCCAACTGCTCTTTAGGTGAACTTTGCCTCCGACTTCGGCGTCGTGTTCGGCGACACTGGGTACTCGGAATCGGGCGGAGCCGGACGACACCTCCAGCTCGACGGACTGGCCCCTGTAGATGGCCGGAGCGCGTCGCAGGTCTGCACTCGCGACGATCGCGCCGGACGGCATCGTGCGCCTCGTCACCATGCCCTTGGGAATTGACAATTCGGCCGCTTCGGAACAAAGACCCGGAACCCAGATCTCTTGCTCCTCATAGTCGGCAGCCGTCAGTTCGGTCCCGGCGGGAAGTTGCCTGTTGAGGATTCTGGCGCTTCGCCGGTTTTGAAGCTCCACCCGGACCCAGACCGCGATCGAACTTTTGTCTGGGAGCACCAGCGCGCCCCGCCACAAGTGAACCGATCCGCGGCTAACGATCAGCCCAGCGCGGCCAAAGCTGAGTTCGCCGCTCGGAAATTTGTGATGCGGCGCCTCCAGAACTTTTGCCTTCCACGGAATCGCGGCGCAAATACGCGCCATGGTTCTGTCGACCGAACTTTGCCAAACTTCCGGTGGAATGACGTCTCGGTTGCGCTGTACGCACAACCGGTCTGGGAGTTCCGCGCCGGCAACGGGCAGCATCGACGCCAGTTGGGTCTTGTGAAATAGTCGGACCATTGTTCCCGCAGGCGCCGGACCGAGATCCTTATCGGGCGGAAGTGCGCCGAACGACGGCACCGCGGTTGCGATGTCGGACGCTAGAATCCGTGACCCATCGACTACCACACAAACTTCCGCGGCCGGCGCTCCGAGCCCAAGAAGCAGCGTTATGGCGCCGGCCTTAACGAGTGATGTTATTGACCTGTTGATACATTTCATCGGCGGCTTTCACAACTTTCGAATTGGCTTCATAGGCCCGCTGGCTCATGATCAGATTGATGAATTCTTCCACAACGCTTACATTGGACTGTTCGACATAACCCTGCATCAGGCTCCCGGTCCCTTCCTGGCCCCCGGGGTTACCGAGCGTCGGCTCACCCGATGCATCGGTCGGAAGATACAAATTGCGGCCGATCATGTTCATGCCGGCGGGGTTCACGAAAGTTGCCAGTTGTAGCTGGCCCGCGAGTTGAGCCGCAGTCTGGCCGGCTTGTGAAAAACTCACGGTCCCGTCCTGCGCGATCGTTACGGCCTGTGCCTCGGCAGGGATCGTAATCTGCGGCTCTAGCGGATCGCCGTCGCCAGTGACCAGAACTCCATCGCGGTTCAATTGGAACTGGCCGGCGCGCGTATAGGCGATCTCCCCCGCCGGCCGGCGGACTTGGAAGAAACCGCGCCCTTCGATCACAAGGTCGAGGGGGTTGTTGGTCTGCAGAAAACTGCCTTGCGTGAAGATGATTTCGTTCGACGACGCCCGTGCGCCAAGGCCGATCTGCAGCCCGCTAGGCACGACGGTTTGCGTACCGGCGGCGGCTCCCGGTTGAATCAGATTCTGGTACAGCAAATCCTGAAACTGGGCACGGCGCGTCTTGAAGCCAACTGTATTAGCGTTGGCGAGGTTGTGCGCAATATTGTCCACGTTTATCTGCTGGGCCGACATGCCGCTTCCGGCGCTGAAGAGTGCTCGAATCATGTTTGATCTCCCTGTTCGCTCATACCTTTGCGACTTCCTCCACCAGCCGGCGGTTCATTTCGCTGCCAAGCTGGAGCGCCTTCTGTAGCGACTCGAATTGACGAAGAACATTAACCATTCGAACCGCCCCTTCGGCGGGACCGGTATTCGCCGATTCCAACGTTCCCTGAAGGACGCGAGTGGACGAGGCCGTTCGGATCTGCTCGGCGGCGCCGGGCCAGCGAAAATAGTTGTGCCCCGCTTTTTGCAGGCCCTGCGGATCGGCGAACTCGGTGAGCTGCAGTTGGCCCGTTTGTGCGCCGGCTTGCCAAAGACTGCCGTCGGCGCGAATCTCGAGGAGTTGCGCCGCGTCGATGCGCAATTCCTGCCCATTTGCGCCAAGGACATCCAGCCCTTCGCCGTTCACTAAGGTCCCTCGAGCGCTGATCTGCAATTCGCCGTTTCTCGTATACAGGGTCTCGTCGCCGCGCTTGACGGCGAGGAATCCGGGGCCCGTAGCCGCGAGGTGAGTCGGGACACCAGTACGGGTCAGCGCGCCTTGCGTGAAGTCAATCCAGTTCCGTTCGATAACTGGCGAAACACCGGCGCCGCCACGCCCCCCATCGAGCGCCGAAGTGGATTCAATGGACCAATAAGTGGTATAGCGTTCGCGATCCGCTTTGAAACCGGACGTCCCCGCATTGGCGAGATTATTGGCGAGCATTTCGAGACTTTCCATCCGGGCCCGAAGTCCACTTGCTGCCGCGATACCGATTGAGTCCATATTGCTAACTCGCTTACTGCACGCCGTGTGCCAACCGGATTTTCGTTTGAATTGCTCGAAAATGCGGCCCTTTCGTGTTTCAAGACGACAATTTTTTGCCGTGCTGTTCCGTTTCGGCAATTTCATGGCGCCAGAATGGGACCGCGATAGACCCGCGGCACTTAAAAATGAACCGTTTGGAGAGATCGAGAATTTGGCCACCGATCTGCATAGTTGATTGCGTGTCGCCGATCTCCTTACCCACTCCGGACTCGCTCATGGCCTTGCCAGTCCCGCAATTGGCGTCGCCGATGCTCCTTGAGACAGGAGCGGATGGCGCGACTGATCCCGGTATGAACTGGCTGAAGACGTGGCTTGGGCAGATGCAGGCGCCGATTGTCTCTAACGGGGACAATCCGGAGCAATCAATGGAGGTCCCGGCGCCGCCGCGTCAAGTGCAGTGGCTGACACTATTGCCGTCCGTTCCTGCGCTTCAAGGACTCGTTGCGTCCGTCGAAATAGGATCTTCGCCGATTGGAATGGCCGTTGCCGAGGCGCCTCCGAAGGAACCCGAATCGGAAGATCCGGCTCGCCAAGAAATCACACCCCTAGTCGCTCCACCGCCTCAACCGGGCCCGGACTTCGCTCCCCGGGAGAAACCGCCTGAAGAGGATCCCCCCGTCGCCGCGGACGAGGTTCAGAACGTCGTGGTAATTCCGCTAACCTATCCGCCACCGGTGACAATGCTCACGCCGGCGCCCGTGCCATTCGCTACCGGAGACATCAGTTCTCCACGCGTGTCGCCGGATATCAGACTACCGGCCGATCCGCCAATCCAGCCTTTAACAACACAGCCTGACAAGGGCGAGTTGATCTGGGCCGCCGAGTTCGTCGTTTTCGATGACGCGCAAGAGCCTCAGGAGATACGCGAAGTTCCGAAGACTCGCGACGCATTGCGCACTAGCAGCAGGACGGAAGAAAAACCGGAGCGGCATGGAGAAGCGCAACCGGACAGCGGGCACACGCAGTCAGAGGGCCAACCCCCACAACGCCTTCCAACTCTCAAACCATCGCTAAAGCGAGTTGCGGATCCATCTGTCGAGCAACCTGTTGCGCTGGAACAGATTGAAGTCGGAATGCCGGAGACAATCACACAGCTCACTTCGCGAGTGGAGTTCCCGTCACCTGCTCCCTTGTTGGCCAACACGGAAAAGACTGTCGAACCGATCGCTGGCAGTATCGCAGTGGAACCGGCACGCCCGCTGCGGCCTGCCCAGGTCGCAACGATCTATGTGGATGTGCCAGCCGCGGCTGGCACACAGGACGCTGCTCCACTGCGGCTGGCGGTATCGCAACGGGGCGATCAGGTAAATGTACGCCTTCGCTCCTGGGACAGCGGCGCAATGCCCTTGGAGAACAACAGAATGGACCCGTTGCTGCAGTCATTGGCGGACCAGGGCTATACCGCAAAAAAGACATCGGTCGATCGCCCTAACGAAAGCGCACCGCAGATCTTTGAGTATCTGAAGGAGAAGCCGGTCAACGCAGCGGAGACGGCAAGCAACACGCAGGACCAGCAATCGTTCCAGAACGCGGATGACCGGCAACGAAAGAACCAGGAGCGCCAGCAGCAGGCGTTTTTCCTTCGGAGGCAGATGCAGAAAGCGCACAGTGAGCAATTTGAACTGCAAAGCCATCCGGATGAATTAAGTATTTCAGTACGACGAGGAGCAGTTCGATGAACCCTATATCCATTGGCGCAAAGAGCGCCGCTACCGATCCGGCGCCAACACTGCCTACCGCTGGAAACAGCGTCGCAACGAAGGAGAACTTTTTGCAGCTTTTGGTAGCCCAGATAAAGCACCAGAACCCTTTGAACCCCGCCGACGGCACCCAGTTTCTGTCGCAACTCTCTCAGTTCACGGAAATGGAGCAAATGCTCGGCATGCGCGAGGACCTGCGCGCCATTCGCGCATCCCTCGCGGTTGACCCCTCGCAGACGCCCTCAACCTAGCCCGCGTTTTTACGGAGACCCCATGTTTACTTCCTTTTCCACTGCCCTCTCAGCGCTCGGCGCGCACTCCACGGCAATCGATGTCGTGGGCAACAATTTGGCGAATTTAAACACGCCCGGCTTCAAGGCCAGTGTTGTATCGTTCTATGACCTAGTGACCCAGTCCCTGGGCGCGGGCCTTGGCGAAACACAAGTCGGTTTCGGCGTTGCCCGGCCGCTTACGCTGCGGCAATTCTCGCAGGGTGCGATTCAAACGAGTAACGGCCCTTTAGACGCAGCCATCCAAGGTGACGGATTTCTGGTTCTTCGGAACGCTGCGGGAGGAACGATCTATGGCCGGGGCGGCAATCTGCAGGTAAGCAAGAACGGTGCACTGCTGACGGCAACCGGCGAACGTGTTCAAGGATGGGTTAGCGCGTCCGGAAATGTCAACACAAATGGCCCGATCGGCGACATAACCATCCCCGTCGGCACCTTGCGTCCGGCCGCATCAACGCAGGCCATATCGTTCGACATGAACTTGAACGCCGCCGCCACCGCGGGTCCGCCGGCGGACACTTTCGCCGGCTCGATTGAAATCTATGACAGTCTCGGCATGTCGCATATTATTTCCGCCACTTTCACGAAGACAGCGACACCGGGAGATTGGGCATACTCTCTCAGCCTTCCAGCTTCGGACACTCTGGCGGCAAACACACCGGCCACGGGGACGATTAGCTTTGATTCCTCGGGGAGGCTCGTAGCTCCGACTGTCGCTGGGCCCTTCCCCGCTTTGGCAATCACAGGACTCGCCAGCGGTGCAGCCGATATGTCGGTCACATGGAATCTCTACAATGGAGCCAATCCGCGCCTGACCCAGTTCGCCCAGACCTCTGCGATCTCGGCAATCGGGCAGGATGGAAATGCCGCGGCGCAGTTGATTCGTGTCGGGCTCGGAGACTCCGGGCGGGTGGTGGCGCAGTACTCGAATGGACAGCAGGTGGCGGTGGGCCAATTGGCGATGGCGTCGGTTCGCAACCCGGAGTCGCTTCTTTCGGTGGGCAACAACTCCTACCAGCTAAGCGCCCGCTCCGCGCTACCTGCCGTCGGTCTACCGGGCACAGGTGGTCGCGGAACAATCCTCGGCGGCGCGATTGAAAACTCCACGGTCGACATCGCGCGCGAGTTCACGAACTTAATCATTCTCCAACGCGGGTACCAGGCCAATTCGCGGGTCATCACGACGGTCGACGAGATCAGCCAGGAAACGATAAATCTCAAGCGGTAGAGGGAGCTATGCATGAAGTGCATCGAAGAAATCGGCCACTTTAGCGATATTCCGCTCGACATTCTGGTCGAGCTGGATCGAAAGGTAATGGCCGTTCGGGACATCCTCGCCCTCGACAAAGGACACGTTATCAAGATGAGCCGCTCGGCCGGCGAGAACCTGGACCTGATTGTCGGCGGAGCGCTTTTGGCGTTCGGGGAAATCGTCATCATCGAGTCTTCGATGGGCGTCCGGATCACCGACTTCAACATCGAGGAGTAGACACAAAATGGAATACGTAATTCAAGTCGCGGCCGTTCTCGGCACCATTGGCCTGCTTTGGCTGACCCTGCAGGCACTACGGCGATTCCGCGCGGTGGAACAACCAGGCGAGCGGGTACAAGTTCGTCAGCGGGTGGCAATCGCGAATGGCTGCCAGCTTGTTGTCGTGCAATGGGACGGGCGGGAGTTGCTGATCGCCACGGGAAGCCAGTCTTGCTGTGTGGTCGCGAGCAAAGCTGTAAGCGGGAGCGAAGTGACTGCGGAGGCCAATGGCGCATGGGCACATTAATGTCTGGAATCGCGGTTTGGGCCGCCGCCGCGGCAGCGCTGGCCGGCGCGCCATCGGACCTGTTGACGGCCGCTGCGCGCGCCGGCGCGCCGGTCGTCAATAGCCAGCAAGGCACGCTCGGAGTGCCGATGCAAATCGTGCTGCTGATGAGCGGACTGACGCTGTTGCCCGTTCTCTTGATGTCGGTGACGCCATTCCTCCGCATCACGCTGGTGCTTCATTTTCTGCGGCAAGCGATTGGGACGCAGTCAACGCCATCAAACCCGGTGTTGATTGGCCTGGCCCTGTTCCTGACTTTGATGATCATGCAGCCAACGCTGCAGAAGTCTTACGAGGAGGGTTGGGTGCCGTACGAAAAGCAGACACTCGCGAGCGATGCGGCCTTGAAAAAGGGGCTGGAGCCCATCCGCGGTTTCCTCGTGAAGTACGTCCGAGAGAAGGACGTTCAGATGTTGTTGGAGGTCTCCCACACGGCCGCGCCAGCCGCGGCTGGCGAATTGGAGTTTCGGATCCTGCTGCCCGCCTATGTACTGAGTGAGTTGAAGACCGGATTTCAGATCGGCGCGATGCTGTTCCTACCGTTTCTAGTGATTGACCTGTTGGTCGCGTCGGTGACTCTCAGCGTCGGCATTGTGCAACTCCCACCGGCCATGGTGTCCTCACCGTTCAAAATCCTGCTCTTCGTTCTTGTAGACGGCTGGAACCTTGTGGCGGGCTCACTTGTCAGGTCCTTCTACTAACGCAATGACTCCGCAAACCGTTTCGGAAATTGTCCGGCAGGCACTCATGCAGACATTCTGGCTGGCGCTGCCGTTATTGCTGATTGGATTTGTCGCCGGCGCCGTGATTAGTTTAATCCAAATCGTCACGTCCATACAGGACTCAGCGTTTGGGTCAGTGCCACGTCTGGCGGCGTTTCTGGCCGCGATCTTCCTGTTTCTTCCATGGATGTTGACACGTTTGATGGAATACACGATCGGAATCTTTGGGGACTTAGGCCGTTATGCCCACTGATGCCATCCGCGTGAACGGTAGCTTTCCGTCAACCGAACTCCTGATTCCATTCGGACTTCTCTTGAATTTCGGACTCGTCCTTTGCCGAATGACCGGGATCCTGACGTTCCTCCCCCTCCCGGGCTTAAGGGCCGGGTTTGAATTGCATCGCCTGGCGCTGGCAGTACTCTTTACCGTGTTGGTTCTTCCATGGACGGAGACCGCTAAAACTCCATTAGTTTCCCTCAGTGACATCGTCAGGACCGCGGGCAGCGAGGCGGCACTGGGAATTGGGCTGGGACTTTGCGTGGCGCTCGTTCAGGAGGGACTGCAATTGGCCGCACAGATGATCGGATTGCAGGCCGGCTTTTCATACGCGTCGACAATCGATCCGACGAGCAATGCGGACTCGGCGATTCTACAAGTGTTGCTTACGCTGGGATCGTCGTTGCTATTCCTGGCACTCGGATTCGACACCGTCCTGTTCAAATTCCTGCTCCTAGGAGTACAAACGGTCCCGCCGGGCCAATGGGCAATATCGACTCAACATGTTGGCGCGGTGATGGCGCTGTTTCCTCAGTTGTTCATTGACGCGATCCGGTGTTCGCTTCCGGTTGTGGCCATCTTGTTGTTGATCGATACGGCACTCGCCCTCTTAAGCCGGATGCAGCCACAGTTGCAAATGCTCTCGATGAGTTTCCCGTTGAAGATGCTGGCGTCGATGGTCTTTCTCGCATACGGCACGCCACTGCTTCCGGCTGCCGTCGAGCGCGCCGCCCTGCGTTCACTGGAGACCATGCAGTTCCTCATGGCGACCCCGACGGGTGTGAAGTAGGGGCCATGAGCGACGGGAACAACCGGTCCGAAAAGGCGACGCCACGAAGACTGGAACGCGCGCGGAAGGATGGGAACTTCATTTCGACGAAGGAATTGGTAAGCGGGGCACAGTTCATCGTGTTCGCTACGTTTCTGCTTTCGGGATTTTCTGAGTTCCTTTTTGACGCCGTCGGTCAAACCAAGAGTTTCGTGAGGCTCGCGTTCGCGGGAACGGATCTGCAGCGTGAAAGCTTGATTTTCCTTCTCCGGAACCGTCTGGCGCCTTCCATGGGCGGGCTGCTCCTAAGCGGATTGGCGCTCTCGGCAACGGCACTGATCGCTCAGATGGCGGCGTCGCGGTTCGGCATTTCCGGCAAGAAGTTAGCGCCGGATTTACAACGCCTCAATCCCATGTCTCGCCTGCAGGAACTGCCTTCCCAAAACCTCTCCCAGTTCCTGCGGTCCGCGCTGCTGCTTCCCGTTTTCCTCGGTGTGGCGGCGTGGCTGGTCTGGACGCATTCGCAACAGTTCTTGATCCTTCCGTTGTTGCCCTGGACGCAAGGCGTAGTGGTAGTGGGACAGTCTCTTCGCGACCTGATTCAAAAGGCTCTCTATCTATTTCTCATTCTCGGCTTGTTTGACTGGTTTCGGCAGACGCAGAAGTACGAAAACAAACTCAAAATGAGCAAGCAAGAGATCCGGGACGAACACAAGGAATCGGAAGGCAACCCCCAGATCAAGGCTAAGGTCCGGCGCCTGCAACGGGATATGTCGCGTCGCCGGATGATGTCGGATGTTCCGAAGGCTTCGGCGGTGATCGTGAACCCGACCCACTACGCGGTCGCAATCCGCTACGATCTGGCGGCCGGCGCGGCTCCGAAGATCGTGGCGAAAGGGCGCAACCACGTCGCCCGGCGAATTCGAGACCTTGCCATTGCCAGCGAAGTTCCGATAATCGAAAATCCGCCGTTAGCACGAGCGCTGTTCGCCGCTGCCGAGGTCGGACAGGAGATCCCGCCCCACTTGTATAAAGCCGTCGCGGAAATTCTCGCGTACCTGTTCCGAATCATGGGCGGACGCCTGCCCGGCCAGTCGTTCGCATAACTTTTAAGATCCTTCCCTAAATACCGATGTCAGCCTCAGCCACCTCCGTTCCGGCCGTCTCAACCGAGATCCCTCCTCAAGCGCCTCCGAGCGCTGGAAAAGGTCAGCGTAAAGCAATGATCCCGAAGGGGTCGAAGCCTCCCGCGGAAAACCTGAATAAAATTCCGTGGCGAGATCTGTCAGTGCCGCTCGGGGTGTTGGGCATTGTCCTCTTCATGATTACGCCGATTCCGGCGTTGTTATTGGATCTGCTGATTAGCGCCAATATAACGTTGTCGGTGATCCTCCTATTAGTCTCGATCTACATCGCGAAGCCGGTGGACTTCAGTGTCTTCCCGACCGCATTGCTCTTGATGACTCTGTTTCGGCTGGCATTGAACATCTCCTCATCGCGCCTCATCCTCTTGCACGGAAACAGTGGGACAGGCGCGGCCGGAGGGGTGATCGAGGCATTCGGCAATTTCGTAGTCGGAGGCAATTACATCATCGGCCTGGTCATATTCCTCGTCCTGATTGCCATCCAATACGTTGTGATCAACCATGGCGCGGTTCGGATTTCGGAGGTCACCGCGCGCTTTACTCTCGATGCGCTGCCCGGCAAACAGATGTCGATCGATTCCGACTTGAACGCGGGACTTATTGATGAGGCGGAGGCGCGGCAACGCAGGAAGCAGCTATCGGCGGAAGCTGAGTTCTTCGGTGCGATGGATGGCGCGTCCAGATTTACCCAGCGTGACGCGGTGGCCAGTATCATCATCACGATCATCAACATTTTGGCCGGCTTCCTGATCGGAGTTTTTCAGCATGGGATGGAACTGAAGCGCGCGCTGGAGACCTATACAATTTTGACGATCGGCGACGGCCTGGTAACGGTTATTCCGGCATTAATGATATCTGTCTGCGGCGCGTTGATCATCACACGAGCGGGGTCGGAAAACCGTTTGGGCAGCGACTTCCAGAAGCAGATCTTTACCGTGGCGGAACCGTTAATACTGGCGGGGGGCGTGTTGAGCGCAATGGCATTGTTTCCTGGGCTCCCAACGATCCCATTTCTGGCTCTCGGCGCCGGAACCGGGACGATCGGCTGGCGGCTGCGCCAGAAGGCGATACCGGGACCGCAGAGCGCAGAGGCCGAGGCGCCGGCGCCACAGCGGGAAAATTTGGAGTCGCTGCTTAAGGTTGAGCCGCTCGCAGTAGAGGTAGGGTTGGGGCTAGTGCGGTTTGTCGAAGGCGGCGTAAATTCGCCGTTGTTGAGACGAATTGCCGGAATTCGACGCCAGCTTGCCACCGATCTTGGTTATTTGGTTCCGGCAGTTAGAGTCACAGACAACTTGAATCTGAAAGCACGGGAGTACACGATCGGGCTGAAAGGCGTCGAGATCGGCAGGTTCGAACTCCCGTCGGGGATGGACATGGCCATCCCGACCTCACGCGACTGTCCCAAATTGGAAGGGGTTTCAACTCGGGAACCCGCATTTGGGATTGCGGCCTTTTGGATACCATCCAGTCATGCGGATGAGGCCCGCAATGCCGGATACACGGTCGTGGATGGGGTCAGTGTCCTCGGCACCCATCTCGCTGAAACGATTCGAGAATATGCCCATGAGCTCTATTCCCGTCAGGACGCCAAACGGCTGCTGGACCGGGTCGCCGAGGAAAACCCGAAAGTGGTCGAAGATTTGGTTCCCAAATTGCTCCCCTTGGCTACTGTGCAACGTGTTTTGCAAAATCTCCTCCGGGAGCGGGTCTCGATCCGTGACGCGGTCTCCATCCTGGAAGCACTCGGCGAGGCCGCCGGGGTTACCCGGAACCCCATTCTGCTTACCGAGTACGTCCGCCAGTCGATCCGGCGAATGGTTGTTCGCCCCTATCTGAATTCCGTCAACGAGCTCCATGCATGCCTTATCGACCCAGGCATTGAAGCTGTGATCGAATCGGCGATCGAACATACGGAAACAAATTCAGCGATTAATTTGGCTCCGAAGCGAATACACGAAATCGTCGACCGGATTCGGGCTGTCATTGGCAGCGCCGAGGGTCCTGTCGTCACACTCACGGGAAGCGGAACTCGCTTCTTTCTCCGGCAATTGACGGAGTCGGCTCTCCCCAATCTCACCGTTCTGTCGCATAGCGAAATTCCGCCGGGAATCAAAGTTGTTTCCCAGGGCGTCGCGCGACTGGCGGCTTCGTAAAGGCAAATCATGCGACTAAAGTCTTACTTCGTATACACGATGGAAGAAGCTCTGAAAGCGGCCAAAATGGAACTTGGAGACGACGCGATGCTCGTTGACTCCAAACGGCTGGAAACGCCGCCTGACGGAAGGAGCCGGCTTGAGGTCATTTTCGCCGCGTCGGCCGCTCCGCCCCCGCCACCCAAGGCAGGGGCGCCACAAGCCGTCGCGTCCGCCGCGGAATCGATTGCCGGGTTGCGCCGCTTTCGGGGGGAATTGACCAGCCTCCTGGATACGCTGGACCGCCGGCCTGATGCGGCGCGGCTGGAACCGTTAACACCCGCCCGGCCGCAGTTGGACGCACTGAGGGCTCGCTTGCTTTTGTCGGAGGTGCCGCCGCTGGCGACAGACGACATGCTGCGGGTCTGTCGTCCGGTTCTGGAAGGGTTAGTATTGCGAGCGGGTGGCAGCGACGAGGAAATGGAACGAGCCGTCCTGCCACTCGTGTCGGCGGAGTGGCGGCACGTTCCAGCAGACCACGCGAAGACATCGGGAATTCTGGCCTTCGCCGGTCCGGCAGGCGCCGGAAAGACGTCGGCAATAGCGAAACTGGCATTCCGGCTCGGTGTTTCGCAGGGGCGCCCGGTGAGTGTGTTGTCGGTGGACAACTTGCGCATCGGCGCATCCGATCAATTGGCACATCTCTGTGCGTTGCTGGGTGTGCCGTTCCAATCCCTGGAGTACAGCGGCGCCCTGCCGGCGGCCGTCGCGGCTCACGAACATCGTGGCCTCATACTGATCGACACACCAGGCTATGGACCAACCCAAATGGATGTCATGGCTGAGACAGCCGGGCAGCTAAACCGGATCGAAGGAATCGTGTGCCATCTGGTATTGCCGGCCACGCTAAGACATAGCGATATGCAGCGCCATTATTGCCGGTATGCGGCGTTTTCGCCGTCGCGCCTGCTTTTTACCCGCCTCGATGAAACGCAGTACTTCGGCCCGGCATGGGCGATGGCCCGGGAATCTCGTGTGCCCGTTGACTGGGTCTCGACCGGACCCGGAATTCCTGAGGACATCGAAGAAGCCGATGCCTCGCAATTTGCGGCATCCGTTCTGGGAAACGGCGCATACGGAGGCAAGACGGCCGCGTTGGCGCAGCAGAACGCTCTCACCAGCGCCGCTAAAGCGGGCTCCGGGCGGGTCTGAACGAGATCCACAATGCAGACACAAACCGCCAGTGCAACAGCGACTCAGGACCGCGAAAGCGTGATCCTTGAACATCTCCCTCAAGTCAGGCTGATCGCCCGCCGCATTCACGAACGAGTACCGGGGAGCGTCAGTCTCGACGACTTGGTTTCCACGGGGATCGTCGGACTTATCTCGGCGATCGACAACTTCAATCCGACTCTTAACGTCAAACTAAAGACTTATGCCGAATACAAGATAAGAGGCGCGATTCTAGACAGTTTGCGCGGAATGGATTGGGCGCCTCGACAACAACGTAAACGCGTGAAAATGATCGAGGCGACAATTGCTTTGTTGGAACAGCGTAACCACCGATCGCCGAGCGAAGACGAAATAGCCCGCGAACTCGGGTTGAGTACCGAGGAGTATCACGAATGGCTGATCGACGTCCGCGGCGTAAATCTCGGCAGCCTGGAGGGCCATGCGCCCGAGGAAGAGGGCCGCGACCTGTTGCGTTTCGTATCCGATAGCGAGGAACACTGGCCATCGCGCATCGTTGAACGGGCAGAACTCGAGCGCCTGCTGGCGCAAGCGATTGAGAAGATGCCGTACGTCGAGAGAACGGTGCTTAACCTCTACTACCACGAAGAGTTGACGCTGCGGGAGATCGCCAAGGTCGTAAAGCTGCATGAATCGCGGGTATCTCAACTGAAGTCGCAGGCGGTGCTGCGGCTCCGCGCGTACCTTGAAAAGCGATGGCCAATGGACCGCGGACTTTAACCGGAGGGAAATCCAGTGGAAAAACTCCAGAAGGAAGTACTCGAACAACTTGGCAATCAGTTCTCGCTCGCGCTTGAGGGAATGCTGGGGGAGCAGTGGCCATCGAGTCTCCACGACACACAGATTCCGGGCGACGCCGGGAATTACTTATGGTGGAATCAGAAACTTAGTCTGTCCAAAGAGCCGGTGGTCCTGGTTGCCGCGGCGAACGAAGTATGGCGGGAAATCGGAAGCCGCGCCTTGGCGGCGGTGGGCCTCGACGCGCCGGAAGAGAGCGACATCAGGGCGACCTATATCGAGCTTTTAACACAGGCCCTATCCGGACTCGCGCGGTTCCTGACGAGCCAAGCCGGGACGGAGATAACGTTGGATTCCGGCGCCGAGGCGCCCGCAGCGATATCGAGTGGCGGTCCGAAACTCGAGTGCTTACGATTTACCAGTCCAACCGGAATCACGGCGGAACTCTTTGTACGCGTGGAGCCGGTGGTGATGGCAGCTATCAAAAGAGCGGGGGCCGAGGTGTCACCGGCGGCTGAGGCAGCGGAACTGAAGCGGAGCCAGCCGGAACCGCAACGAGCCGCCGCCGCCGCGGCCGCCGGGCAACCGGTAAGCGGGCCGCCGGCAACTTCGATGGATCTGCTGCTCGACGTGGAGATGCCGGTGAGCGTTTCGTTCGGCCGGACCCACCTTCCGTTAAAGGACGTCATAAAGCTGAGTACGGGCTCCATTGTCGAACTCAATCGCACGATATCCGAGCCGGTCGAGGTCATCGTCAATAACTGCGTGATCGCGAGAGGTGAAGTGGTGGTTGTTGAAGGCAACTATGGCGTACGGATCCAACAGATAGTCAGCCGGTCGGAGCGTCTGCGATCTTTCGATTAGGGATTGAGGAAAATGACAGTGCCAATGAATGTCGAACACCCGCTGGCTTACTATGGAACGCTCTCCGCCGCGATGAGTGCCTGTCTCTACCTGTTTGTCAGTGTCGTGCGGGATCTTGAACGCCTTAAGCGCCGCGTCGCCGCCGCACAAATGGAAAGCAGTCGCGAAACCGGGATCATAGGCGCGCAGGTTGCAAGGCTGGAGACACGGCTTGGGGAGTGGGCTTGCCGAACGCGCGACGTGGAAGAGAAAGTATCGAGTTTGGCGGCGGTTCGGCGTCCTCAGGCGGTGACGACCGGGGTTGACGCCAACCAGCGAACGCAAGTGATCCGGCTGGCGCGACGAGGCGACCGTCCGGATCAGATTGCGGCGGAATTGCGAGTACCGAAAAGCGAGGTGGAGTTGCTGCTTAAAGTACAGCGCGCCGTAGTTAGGGCATTTTAAACGCAGCTGTTAGAATTCGAAGTCCCGGGGCCGGCTGATACTCACGCCTCGCGGAACGGCGGGACGTTCATCCTCGAGTTGAACGTCGATGGACACTTCCGATTTCTGGCGGACGACGGTGACCTTGAGAGGCTTCTTACTCTTGGCAGCACGGAGGGCGCTGGTGATTTCGCGCGGGCTACGAACTTTGGCGTCCTCGATTCGAACGATGACATCTCCAGCGCGAAGTCCGGCCTTGGCCGCCGGCAAATCCTTGGTGACGCTACGGACGAGAACGCCTTCCTTCACGCCGAAGAATTCGGCGAGTTGCTCCTCTACGGCTTCGCCATCGATACCGAGCATGCCGCTACGCCAACCCATCACCGCATGCGGGATGTCAGGCATACGGATTTCCGGGAGGTTTTTGATCTTCTCTCTAACGCGGGACATCTCCTGCTCGACTCGCTCGCGATCCTTCTGGTTCATGCCGAAGACAGCGTTCTGACGCTCGCCGATGGTCGCCATCAAAGTCTGATTTGCGCCGGACCGAACGACCTTCAACTTAACCTGCCGACCTGGTGGCGTTTCGCGGACGAAACGGACGAACTGCTCCGCGCCTTCGACTCGATTCCTTGATACTCGAGGACGGCGTCACCAGCCTTCAGACCGGCCTTTTCGGCGGGACTGTTGGAGTCGACCCTTGTGACTTCAACGCCGGCTTCCTCTTTGAGTTTTAACTCTTTGGCGCGCTCGGCGAGGATCTCTTTGACACCGATACCGAGGTAGCTGACAGAGCCTCCGAGCGTCATTACCTTATAGCCGCCACGCGGCGGTTCCGGAGGAGCAGGCGCGGCCGGAGGAGGCGTGGGTTGAGCCAATAGCGGCAGTGTGAGTATGGCCAAGGCCGCGGTAGCGGAACAAGAACCACGATGTAGATGAAAACGGACTGACATTGTATTCGATTCTCCCAGAGTTCGATTCCGGCGTTTCCGCCGGGTTTTCCGCGGTGCGTGGTGCGCGCGCGGAGGTGCTTTTACTGCGCTTTTCTTACCGTGACCGGTGAGAGCGGCTTCCCTTATTCAGACGGCTCTATGGCCTTATTGTCACGTCTCGATTACCGAATTTCGAACCTCGGCGGTCCTATGCGCTTCGGCGCTAACGAAAACTTGACCAGGTACGCTCGGATAGAGTTGCCACCGTTGGAAACAGTGTTGGGAACGGCAGATGCGGCTGAAGGCACATCATCATCCGCGCCGGCAGGCGCGCGGGTCCCGCCGGGTTGTTGCCGGGGGCAATATCATCCACGCCGAAGGCGTGCCAGCCGCGGCCCCGTTGGGCCGGTGGGTCACTCTCCATGAGCATACCTGGGTAATTTCTCGCGAGTGCCAAAGCTCCAGCCGCGCTGATTTAGGGTCAGGATTCGAACGGCGTCGTGTCCGGGACCGGACCACGGTAAATTTGTTCTCATTTGGCGTATGCCTCTGGGTTTGAATTTCGAGTCATGCGCAGATAATCGAAGACGCGACGGGTATTGAAGCTGAGTTT
>Ga0163144_10005518_pt1 | contig 28090 bp, 22 predicted proteins | sample OliLak19BULKMAT1_FD_123175 | JGI IMG/M metagenome (GOLD analysis project Ga0163144, IMG submission 123175) | Freshwater microbial mat bacterial communities from Lake Vanda, McMurdo Dry Valleys, Antarctica - Oligotrophic Lake LV.19.BULKMAT1 | ecosystem: Environmental > Aquatic > Freshwater >... | reverse complement strand
CGCCACAGCGGCATTGATCGCCGCCTGACAGATGTGCACGGGCATGTGGTGCATGACATTCTGAGCTGAACCCGCCCCAGGCGAGCGGGGGGTGTCAACCCTCCGAGAATTCGCAATCGCTGCAGACAAGAACACATCGCCATATGCATCCCCGTCGTCGGCTCTGCTGAACGACTGTTTGGCGGATCGCGATGAACGTCTCGGAGGGTTGACACCCTCCGCTCGCCGAATCATCGTGGCTTCGCGTCCCGCTCGCCGTCGAAAATCGTTTCCACGATGCCTTTCTGTCGGATGTCCTCCCGCACCTTCGCACGGGCGTCACTGCGACGCTGAGCCAGCAGCGTCTCTTCAATAGACTTCTGCACGTTCTGAAACGGAGTTGTTGTCGGTGCTCGATGGTCGACGACCTTGAAGACCTCAAACCGGTCTTCCCGAGTCAGTACGCTCGACATTTTACCGACCGGCATATCGAACAGCATCGCCTCGAGTTCTTTGTCGGTCAGTGCATTGCGTTTGAGCCATCCCACATCTCCCCGCTTCTCAGCAGACAGCGTATCGGACATCGCCTGAGCCACGTCGCCGAAGTCCTGGCCATCATCGAGCTGAGTCACGACCGTCGTCATGACTTTCTCTGCCCCGTGAATGCCGCCATGATCGCGGAATCGTACGACGATCTCGGCGTATCGCACTTCTTCGTCAGGCGTATAGTCGCCGATGTGATCCTGGTAGTACCTGACCAGTTCGTCGCGATCAATTGTTTCTGGCACGTTGCACAGCGTCGTGACAAAGCCCTCCACCATCTGCATCCGCGTAAAATTGTCGCGGAGCTGGTCGATGGATGTGTTCTCCGTTGCCAGCCGATCGTTGAGTTGCTGATCGGTTACAAATTCCTCTTTTGTTTTGATATCTTCGAGCAACTCCTGAAACCTCGGCTCCAGCGAGTCTCCAATCAGCTTTCGTTTGTCCTCCGGAATCTTCTGCTCCAGCGCCTGAATGATGAGCTGGTCTTCAACGTACTTCGGAAGCCGCTTGCGCAGTTCAGATTCAAGGACAGCTTGTCGCTGCTCGTCCGGAAGCCGCTCATCGTTCTCAATAATGTGCCGCGCGCCGCCGAGCACATCGTCGACGAAGACTGGCTTGCCATTGACCTCCGCGACGACGCTTGTGCCGGACAACGGACCTTCCTTGCTCAATCTTGAGTAACCGACCTGAGTGACGCCGTCGGTTTCCGGTCGCCGCTGTGCCAGTCGTTGTTCTTCTGCATCAGCGGAATGGTTCACGAGAGACCGTCGCGGCGGAGCCGCCGTGAACACCGGATTCTCTTCCTTGATCGATCGCCCTTTACATCCTGTGGAGGCCAGCGCCACCAGCAGAATCATCATCCACAACAGCGCATCGCGCGAGCGCGATGCGGTCGTCGGGTTGGCAGTCAGTGAACAGCAATCAGGCACGAAGTTTGCCGGAAGAAACGCGGATGGGACTCAGCCGATTCGCCTCGTTGCGAGAGTCAGAACTGAGAGGGGGCAGCAGGGACAGGGATGGCACTATATCCCTGCTCAACACAACCGATCAAGGCCGGATTCCGGGACACAAAGCCTGATTGCCACTGAACTTAACGCGGCAGAAACTGCCGGAAGTGGCCGCCAAACGCCTGTTGAGAGCGGAACCGAACACTACTCGCGTTCCGACATCGCTGTCTCACGCTGCGATTCTTCGGACGCGGCGTCCGGGTGGTCATACTTCCGAGGTGAGATTTTGGGACCCCGCAGCGCTTCGGATGTCACTTGTTCGATGCGCAGCAGCTGCTCACCCAGGGTATTGATGCGTCTGGAAACGTCGTCATTGTTCTGTTCGATGCCGCCCGACACGAGATTGATGACCCCCAGAAACAGCAGCATCTGGGCCACCGTCGTAACGAGCCAGCCCGTCGGTGTATATTCGGAGTAACCTCCGAAATGACCATAGATCACAATGGATGTGCCAATCGTCAGTCCGAGCACACCCAGATAAGCGAGGAACTGCCCGGTAACACTGGTGAGGTTGGATCGGCGAGGCGCATTGACCTCAAAATGCGGGCCGCGCAACAGGGATTCCGTTGACTCATCAATGTAACGCTTTTTGGGTAATCCGTGAGTTCTCCCGCGCCGTCCGTCGGTCCCTGTGACCGCGCTGACCGACTCGGCGCTGTCGACTCGGAATCGCTTGCCTGGCTTCGGCGAATTGGAAACGATCCTCGTGTCCGGTGCGACAGACGAAGCCAGCGACGCCGCTGGCGGAGTCACTTCGGAAATCTCTGCACTTCCACCGGGCTGATCGAGACGAAGTTTGCGAGTCACGGCATCAGATCCTGAAGGACTGGCGGAAACAGGGCGTTCGAGTTGAAAACGGCGATGCAGCGGAGGGCGGCGGAGAGGATTCCGCTGATTCTTCTTCGACTCCGCAAGCTCGGCGGATTGTGGTTCATTGGCAGAATCTGCCGGTTCACGGTCAGCATTCGCCGAATCCTCGTGTACCAGCATGGTTGACATCGGCACCGATGCTGCGGACGGCGCAAGGTCTGCCGATGGCGGTGTCTCTGCGGGAGAGAGATCATTCAGCACCGGAATGGTACTGGCTGAATCTTCGGACGATACGTTCAGCACGCTTGGTTCGGTCAATGGACGATTTGACAGGGCACGAATTCGGACTTCCTCGACCCCCGCAACAAGAACGGGAATGGCAAGGTCCGCAGCCGTCACTTCTTCGTCATCGATCGCCGGAGCGGAAGTTGCCAGCATCGGCGAAGGTGCCAACAGCGACTCCCAGATGTTCACCTGAGTCGCAGCAACGGCAGGCTGTGCTGCGACGAGCGGTGTTTCGGACAGCAGCGGCTTTGATACCGGGGATGTGCTTGCCAGCGGCGGACGATCCGACGGAATCGAAGACGCCATCGGACCCGTGCTGCTGATACGCTCGAACAGGTCCGAAGACTGCCACCGTTCGAGGATCTCGCGGGCCTGTCTCACGGCATCGCTCGGTTTCGCCAGGGATGTCATGAGCCGTCCGCACGAAGGACACGTCGCGCTGGCGGAACCAGCGTTTCTGACGTTGACCTCCCTGTGACACTCACGACACCACATCTGCGCACCGAGTCCCTTCCATGCACCTGCAATCACGCAGGGTTCTACCGGTCAGGGGACAGCTCGGACAAGGTCAGTTGTCTGTGTTTGAAAATGCCGTCACGTGTAAGTCGCTGATCACAAATTGGATTTGGGCCGCCTGAAGCGTTTTCGGCACTTTTTGCCGGTAGGTTGCCTTTCTCACTGGGCACTCTTCAGATCCGGCCGCAGCTTCTGAGCATCCCGGAGGTAGACATGCTCGATCTCCTTCGAAGTCCTTTCCGAGTTGACATGCAGGAGGACGCGAATGCAGCGCGGCATTGAGCCGGTTACGGGAATCTCCCGGGCGCACAGCAATGGGACCTGATTCATCCCCATCGCCCTGGCAGCCTCAGCGGGAAAAGCAGAGACAAGGTCTTCGGTCGTGGTAAACACGGCCGAGATGATGTCGTCAAAGTTGGTGATCTGATTCCGGCGAATGATCTCTTCCATCAGTTCACGCGCCGCCTGACGAATCAGCGCAGGATCATCCGCTTCAACGCTGGTCGCCCCGCGAACGCCACGAACTGCCATGAAAAGTTCTCCGTCGTCAATCGTCCGTTCATCGTAAGGATTCTCATCAAATTCAATTCTCCCGCAAGCTCAGTCACTGCCCCGCCCCGACAATTCACCGGTTGCTGATCAGTAATCTTTCTCACTTCGGCCTGCGATACACGCGCGAGTGAACTCGCCAAATCGTCCCGCTTGATGTTTTGCAATCACGCTGCTACCGTGCCGCCGCATTTGTCCGCCGGCCCGGTCTTCGGTTGCGGTGCGCGCTGCGAGCGGTCAAGCGGGCCATGGGCGGGAGCGTTGTCGCGAGATCGTCTCGGTCCGATTTTGCTCCTTCGGATCAGGCATCGGTGAGGAATGCTCCGCGTGCGGAGTTTCGCACCGACGGAGTTCGCTTGGTTCCAAATTCAACGTCAGCCGTGATCCGTTGCGGCGATTCCATTCACAGGGTTCAGTTCAATGGCAGATACAAAGCACGTTTACACTTGGGGCGATGGCAAAGCGGAAGGCGATGCGACCCTCAAAACTCTTCTCGGCGGTAAGGGCGCGAATCTGGCGGAAATGAGTCGCATTGGGCTGCCAGTGCCCGCCGGGTTCACGATCACGACGGAAGTGTGCACCTATTTCTATGCCAACAATCGTCAGTATCCGCCCGCACTGAAGGCACAGGTTGAAGCGGCGATTAAGAACGCCGAAAACATCATGGGCGCGAAATTCGGCGACCCGGCCAATCCGATGCTGCTCAGCTGCCGCTCGGGGTCTCGCGAATCGATGCCGGGTATGATGGACACGGTTCTCAACATCGGCATCAATGAGAAAGTCGTTCAGGCGCTGATCAAGCAGTCCGGAAACGAGCACTTCGCGTGGGACAGCTATCGTCGTCTGATTCAGATGTACGGTGACGTTGTGCTCGGCCTGAAGCCGGAATCCAAGAATGATCCCGACCACTTTGACGAGATCCTCGACAAGGCCCGCGAGCATGCGGGAGTCGAACATGAAAAAGATCTTTCAGTCGCCGTGCTGAAAGATATCGTTGTTCAGTTCAAAGCGGTGATCAGGAAGCACAAGGGCATCGACTTCCCTGAAGATCCAATGGAACAGCTCTGGGGCTGCATCGGTGCTGTCTTCGGCAGCTGGATGAACGACCGGGCGATGGTCTATCGCCGTCAGTACGGTATTCCTCACGACTGGGGTACAGCCACCAATGTGCAGGCAATGGTCTTCGGCAACCTCGGCGATGACTGTGCCACCGGCGTTGGCCTGACGCGCAATTGCTCGGTCGGACTGCCAGGCTTCTGCGGCGATTACCTGATCAACGCTCAGGGCGAAGACGTCGTCGCAGGGACTCGGACACCGAAGCGCATTGAAGAAACGCTGGCGAAGGATGCTCCGGATGCTTTCAAGCAGCTCGACGAGATCGGCAAGAAGCTGGAAAAGCATTACAAGGAAGTTCAGGACATCGAATTCACCGTCCAGCGCGGCAAGGTCTGGATGCTGCAGACTCGGAATGCCAAGCGAACCGGTTTCGCGGCGGTCCGGATCGCTGTCGACCTGGTCACCGAAGGACTGATCGATGCCAAAACTGCGCTTGAGAAGCGCCGCATTCCGGCAGACGACCTTAACCAGCTCCTGCAGCCGATTTTTAATCCGGTTGCCAAAGCGGCTGCCAGCAAGACGGATGCATTTCTGGCCAAGGGCATCAACGCAGGTCCAGGTGCAGCAACCGGACAGATCGTGTTCCATGCTTCCGACGCTGAAGAAAAATGGAATGCCAACAACAACCTGCAGCTGATCCTGGTGCGCAAGGAAACTAGTCCGGAAGACCTGCGCGGCATGAAGGTTGCCAAGGGGATTCTGACGGCCTTCGGTGGTGCTTCATCCCATGCGGCGCTCGTCAGCCGTCAGATGGGCAAGACGTGCGTCTGCGGTTGCGACAAGCTGAACATCGATTACGAAGCCGGCACCGTCACCGTTGGTGGCAAGGTGCTGAAGGAAGGCGACTGGATCTCCGTCGACGGCTTCACCGGTGAAGTCTTCGCAGGCAAGATCGAAACCAGCCCGTCCGAAGTCATGGATGTCCTGATGGGCAAGCTGAAGCCGGAACAGTCTGAGATCTTTGCTCGGTACGCTCAGCTGATGAAGTGGGCCGACCAGTATCGCACGATGCAGGTTCGAGCCAACACAGAATCTGCTGACGCCATCGCTTCGATCGCGCTGGGTGCCGAAGGTGTGGGTCTTTGTCGCACCGAGCACATGTTCTTCGATCACCTCGACGAAATGCGTGAGATGATCTTCTCGACTCAAAAGGTCGACCGGGAAAAGGCTCTGGCGAAGCTGTTGAAGTTTCAGCGAGACGACTTCACTCATCTGTTCAAGACGATGGGCGAGCGACCAGTCACGATTCGTCTGCTCGACCCACCGCTGCATGAGTTCCTCTCGGAACACCACATGCACGAAGATCCAACGCTGGGACCAAAACTGGCCAAGACCTTCGGCGTCTCAGAAGAGGCAGTGCAGCGTCGCGTTGAAGAGCTGAAGGAATCCAACCCGATGCTCGGACATCGCGGCTGCCGTCTGGGAATCGTGTATCCGGAAATCACAGCGATGCAGGCTCGTGCCATCGTCGAGGCCGCGTGTGCCGTGAAGAAGGCGGGCATCAACTGCCATCCCGAAATCATGATCCCGCTGGCTGGTTACAAGACGGAAGTCGACAACCAGACAGCGATCATCAAGGAAACTGCCGAGAAGGTCTTTGCTGAGCAGGGCGTCAGGGTCGACTACATGATCGGCACAATGATTGAAGTGCCTCGCGCGGCCATGACATCCAGTGAGATCGCTCAAACGGCGGAGTTCTTCAGCTTCGGCACAAACGACCTGACTCAGACCTGTTTGGGCATCAGCAGCGACGATTACAAGAGCTTCATCTGCTACTACACCGAGAACGACATTGTGCCTGCCGATCCGTTTCAGACGATCGACCAGACCGGAGTTGGCCGGCTGATGAAGATCTCCGTGGAAGACGGTCGCAAGGCTCGACCGAACCTGAAGATCGGCATTTGTGGCGAACACGGCGGAGATCCCAGATCCGTCTACTTCTGCCACGAGATCGGCCTGAACTACGTCAGCTGCTCCCCGCGCCGAATCCCGATCGCCCGACTCGCCGCCGCTCAGGCAGCGGTTGCTGCCGGCAAATAAAGCGTAAGATGAGCCCATGTGGCCCGGCATGCTGCCTGCTTCAAGAAGCCCGGTGTTTCACAAACGCCGGGCTTCTCTAATTCTCACGGGCAAACTTTGGGTCATTGTGACATGCAATGGCCGAGGAGTCCTTCATGCAATTCACAGCAGTCCTGAAACTCATCAATGAAATGATGGACGCTGAGGTCATCGACCGCTACGCGATTGGTGGAGCCGTCGGCGCCACTTTCTATCTCGAACCAATTGCTACCGTCGATATCGATATCTTCGTGTCATTTGAAACTCGTCCGGGCCAACTGATCGCAAGTCCTCGGCCAATATTTGACTTTCTGCTCGGAAAAGGCGCGGTGGTTAAGGGAGAATACCTTGTGATCGAGGGCTGGCCCGTCCAATTTCTCCCACCCACAAGTCCGCTTTGCCACGAAGCTCTCAAAGAAGCGAAGGAAATGCAGGTGGAGGGGATCACTACCTGGGTATTCACTGCCGAGCACCTTGCCGCACTCGCCCTGGAGACAGGACGTGCAAAAGACAAATCACGCCTCGTGCAATTTGTAGAGGCCGATATACTTGATATCGATCGCTTTCGCAGCATCATTGATCGCCAAGAGCTTTCATCAAAGTGGCAACAGTTTCAGCGGCAGTTTCTTGAACCATGAATTCCGATTTTGACTCCATCCTTAAGAGCAAGCAGTCGCTCCGGCTCGAGTTGGCCAATCTGCCAATTGACGAAAAGATTCGACTGCTGGAGGCGTTGCGAGATCGGCAGCTTGCCATTGCCGCAAACCGACAGCAGATAAGCCCGGGTGAATCAAATGCATCCGGCTTGAAAAGTCCGCCGCAAGATTGAGCCCGCGCTGGAATTCCTTTCCGGTAGAAAGGAACTTCTGGAGGCAGTCACTCTAAACCCAGTTTCCTTCGTCCCTCGTCAGTCAGCCGGTTGGAATTCCAGGCGGGGTCCCAGGTTTGTTCGACCACGACCTGCCGTATGCCGGGGATTTGCATGAGGCGTTCTCGAACCGGGAGCGAGAATGTGGGATGGACCGAGATTGAGCCATCGATGAAGTAGCCGAGTCGTGGACGGCCGCGGTGGGGCATGGACATGACAACGGTTACCACGTCGCCGCGGATTCGAACGTCGTGTACTAATCCCAGATCCACGACGTTGATATCGGCCGTGTAAAGCTGTGCGTCTTTGCAGTCGCGCAAGGCATCCCAAATCGCTTGCTTTGGCAACCTGCTGTCACCTGATTCGCCCGGTTGCCCAAGCCGACTGACAGGAACTGGCACCGACACAGAATCCGGAGACAAAAGCTCGGAGGCCACGACAGCGTTTCCTGCCGACACCACGAGAGGACTTACCATGCACCGACGCAGTTGTTCGATTTGCCCGGGTCCTTCACCCTCGGTGAACGGGATCGAAACGTAAGCATTTTTCTGCTGAAGGACGGCGCCTTCAGGGATGTCTTTCAGTGGCAGCGGATAACGGCTCCAGACGCTGCCGTGCCAGCGATAGTACATCGTTGGTGCCCCGGAGTGCTTCAACTCCGGGATACCGTCGGCGCTGTGCTCGAGAAAAAGTGCCATGAACGAGTCTTTGCTTTCCTTGTGAAAAAAGCCGACTCCCCACAGATCATCCAGTTGTTCTGGCGGGACTTCTCCGATTCTCAGTTTGCCGGCGCGATCGATCCAGAGTTTGTCCGTGAAGGACTGGCCGGAGAAAACCCATTCATCATCACGAAGAGCTTCGGCGCGAAAGTTCTTCACGGCTTTCATGGATCCGAACTTGTGGAACCAGGGCAAACCGGAATAGAACCGATACTCCACAGAAACGTTGAGCCGGCTTGGCGAATAGACGGGATGGACGGGCGAGTACGGAAAGCCCCAGCGTCGGACGATCGTGCAAAGTGGTCCGCGAATGACTTCGTAGTCGGGACAGGTGTCCCAGAGCGAGATTCGCAGCTTCTGAAAGTGGTCTGCGTCGACATAGTCATGAGCCCAGTCGATTCCCGGCGGTTCACCGTGTCCTTCGCCCCCGGAAAACAGCTCCAGCCCATGCTCGCGACGCAGCGTCAGTCGTTCCAACTGGCCAGTTTGCCTTGAAAGTGACGCTTTGAAAAATGCATTCGAGATGTCGAGTCCGAATCCTTCGCCCTGCGTCGACAGGTCAGAAGGGTACCGCGGTAATTCAGCGTCTGGATTTCCATAGAAAATGAAAACGTTCTGCTTCTGTTTCGGAAGACTGTCAGCCATCCACAGAATCCTGCAGAAGCGTTCGCCTCCGCGACGCACTTCGCTGAAAACCTGACTCGGTATTTCAATCAGTCGGCCTTCACTGATTCTGGCGACCCGGACTTCCCGATTCAGCGAGGTCACTTGATCGCCCGGAAAACTCAGCAGGACTTCAACCGGCTCGTCTGTTCTGGCTTCTCCCGCTGTTTCTTCCATCGAGAGCAATTTGAAGTACTTCCAGCCATGCGCCCATTGCTTCCATGACTCCGCCAGCGAATCGACGGACAGAAACTGCGACGTTGCGATGACAGATATCCCAGGACTCTGTTCTTCCAGCTGGGTTTGAACCACGGTGTCTCGCAAAGAATGAGTCAGCGACCGTGCCACATCAAAGTCCCTGCGCTGCCATGCTGTTTCGAGCAGCTTCATTTTTGTTTCAAATGAATCGGTCCGATCAGTGGCCGTCGTGGTCGGCTCTCTGTCTTGGATTCCGGCGTCTGGACCGGAATCCTGAGCAGCATCGACTCCGGGATGTATCAACTCCAATCCCGACAGGGCCAGGACGCAAACGAGAGCGATGCCCGATCGAAAATTCATGGGAAGGTCTCCTGCCAGTTCTACACTGTACACACACTGCGATGCCGGAACACAAGTCCTCCGGTAATCCACAGTCCGGATGCGAGGAGCAGCAGCGTGAGGATGTCACTCCACGGGAACGCGCCCGACTGGATGATGATTGCCGGGCGGTAGTATTCCATGACCGACAGATACGGCGAGATGCTCTTGGCCCATTCCACGAACTGAGCCAGAAAGTTCAGCAGGAACGACGCCAGCAGCACAGCGAATACGATGCCGATCGCACGGCCCCGGCGGTCACTGAACGCAGAGATCAGAAACGCGAAGCTGCCGACCGCAAGGTACACTGCAAAAAGATTGGCCATGACCATCATCGTGTTGGAAACCGACAGTTGCATGTCGGGCTGTAATGTCGTCGATGCCGCCAGATGTCCTGCGTAGCCAAACGCCAGGATGAAGACGCCGGAAATCAGCCAGCCGATCGTTTCAGAACTGAAGATCTTCCAGCGAGACACAGGCAGGCAGAGCAGAAAGTCAGCGGTGCCCCGGTCGATTTCCCCGGCTGGCATTCGTGAGCAGTACATGACCTCGTGAGCCCACAGCAAAGTCAGCACAGTGGGGTGTACCCACAGAAATGCCTGCGACAGTTGAGCCGACACCTGATCGCCGGGGTCGACTCCCAGCAGCGCGGTGAGCAATGGCCTGACGAATGGCATCTTCTCGAACATTTGATGGATCTCGCCCAGCACTTTCGGCAGCAGCGCCGTGAGCAGCGCCATCACCGCACTGAGGCCGATGCAGAACCACAGCACAGGCCAGCGGACTTCGTTCCAGATTTTTGTGAGCAGGCCGGTCATAGCGGAATTCACGTTGAAAGGATTCGACTACTGTTGTCGCGTCGCTCCGCCCACGGGGATTGACTCATCATGCTTCCCGAGAGATTCCCGCCGACAGAGCGGCGGGCCAATCGTATTAGCCGGACTCATAGTACTTGCGGAACAGCACCTCCAGAGCCGGAGGACCGATGATGACGTCGGCGAAGTTCTGCGTGGCCGCCCACTGCATGAACGGGACTGAAGTCCCATGCAGTTCCAGCACACACGATCGGTCTCGCAGTGATGGCGCAATCATCAGCGAGGCGGATGCAGTGCCAGGGGAGTGTCCAGGCTGAAACCGTACAGTGACGCCGACAGGCCAAAAGATCTGAGCCGGGGTCTGCTGCGGAGTCAGCGTTACCACGATCTGCCGCGGAGCCTGAGCCTTGAGAGCACTCAATGTCGAATCTTCGACAATGCGTCCTTCGCGGACGATGGCGATTCGGTCACAAAGCGTTTCGACTTCACTAAGTGTATGACTGGAGAACATGACAGTGTGTCCGTCCGCCGCCAGTTCTCTCAGGCACAGCATCAGAGTGTCCTGCATCAACGGGTCGAGCCCCGAGGTGGGTTCATCCAGCACCAGCAATTTCGGTGAATGTGCCAATGCCAGCACCAGCGCAACCTTCTGGCGATTGCCGCGCGACATTTTCCGCACGGCCAAGTCTGGTTCGAGTCGAAACCTGTCGGCGAGTTTCAATCCGTTTGCATGCAGATCCATCCCGCGGATACTGGACAGCATACCCAACGCCCGCCGAGTCGTCAGCCATGAATAGAGCCGCACGTCGCCCGCCACGTAGCCGACTTCGCTGCGAATGACTGGCCCGGCGTTCCAGCAGTCCAGCCCGAAGATGCTGGCCGTGCCGCGACCGGCCTTCAACAGTCCCATGAGTACCCGTATCGCGGTCGATTTTCCGGCACCGTTCGGTCCAAGAAAGCCGAAGATCTCCCCGGCATTGATCGTGAGATTCACATCACTGATTCCGCGGCGGGATCCATAGTCGCGGCAGAGTTCCTTCGTGACAACGACTGACATGAACAGAGTCCGGGACTTGAAGCGGTCGACAGAAGCTGCCATCCTGACGGAATGCGGTGCTTGCTGCAAGGTTGTCGCATTGGCTTCTGGACGGCCGGCTCGTCCTCGCACTTCGTGTCACTTCATGACTCTCCACTCCACCTGTATCGAAACGATTCGTGAAACAGCTCTGAAGCTGGTCGGGCGCCTGCGTTCATACGGCCCGGTGGCGGTGGCGTTTTCCGGCGGCGTCGACAGTGCCGTCGTAGCGAAGGCTGCGGCGGAAGCGTGGGGCGAGAGTGCCGTAGCCGTAACGGCCGTCAGTCCCAGCCTCGCCAGCTCTGAACTCGAAATCGCTCGTGCAGAGGCAATTGTCATCGGCATCAGACTCGTCGAACTTCGCACCCGCGAATTCGAACGACCGGAATACCGTCGCAACGCCGGAGACCGCTGTTTCTTCTGCAAGGACACGTTGTACACACTGATCAAAGCAAGTCTGTCGGAACTGAGCGTCAATTGCATCGTCAACGGTGCCAACACCGACGATCTGGGCGACCATCGACCGGGAATGAAAGCCGCGACCGACCACGACGTGCACAGTCCGCTGATCGAAGAAGGTATCAACAAAGTCACCGTGCGCGAGTTGGCTCGCTACTGGAAACTCACCGTCGCTGATAAACCGGCCGCTCCATGTCTCGCCAGCCGCATCGCGTACGGTATCGAGGTCACTGAAGGACGAGTGCAGCGTGTCGAACGAGCCGAAGCGTTTCTGAAATCTCTCACAGGCACGAATGAACTTCGAGTTCGATGCGAAGCCGCGGATCTCGCGAGAATCGAGGTGCCGCTGGCCGTGCTGAGCCGACTCACTGAGCCAGCGGTCCGAGAAGCGATCGCGATTGAATTCCGACAGATCGGCTTCCGATGCGTTACGCTCGATCTTGAGGGCCTTCGCTCCGGCAGCCTGAATGAACTCCTGCCCATCGTTCAGTAATGCGGCCGGCAGAAGTAAAGTAACCCAAAGCGTCAGCGACGCGAATCACGACGCACTGGTTCTCGCTGACACTTCGGGTCAAATCGTGTCAGTCATTTTCTGCCCTTCGCCTGAAAAGAAGTCACCGGTGCAAATCGCGCTGATTGCACATGATGCACTCAAGGACGATCTCCTCAAATTCGTCGCAGACCGGGCGAGTTTCTTCAGGACGCATTCGCTGGTTGCCACCGGGAACACCGGCCTGCAGTTGCAGGAACAACTGGGCCTGACGGTCGAACGCGTTGCGCGCGGGCCGTTCGGCGGTGATTTGATCATCGGCGGTCGGGCTGCCGAAGGAAAATAACCGCAATTTTGTTCTTCCGGGATCCGCTGACCGCCCAGCCTCATGAACCTGACGTTTCAGCACTGATGCGAGTCTGCGACGTCCACAATGTGCCGCTGGCGACCAACAAGGCAACTGCTGCGGCGGTCGTCGACTGGCTGCAGCAGCGAGACGGGCAGATCCGATGACCGCTGCTGACAATCGTGCCGGAATTGAATCTGCGGCCACAAAGAACGCACAGATCCTGACGCGATCTGCGCCTGCAACCGAAAGATGACAACAGAAGCGTTTTTAACCACGGATGTCGCGGATGAACACACTGCGACTCATCCGTGTGATCCGTAGTACTAACAGTTGAAATTTGCGCAGGGGCCGAAGATTGATCGGCCCCGGATGGTCCAACTTCAATCACCGTCGTGAGTTGCGGGCAAAGCACAGTCAACTGCGTCTCACTGCCCACATTCGCGTAAATTCGCAGTCACTTTGCGGTCACTTTGCTTTCCGAGATTTGTGCAGAAGTCCATGGAACCGCGAATCGACGCGAATTCAGACTCCTGACGAAGCTCACCGGCAAGCCGAATGTCAATCACTCTGGTTGGGTTGCGGGCGTAGCCAGCGCTGGGACATCCGTGGTCGAAATTGAGTTCTTTTCCGGGGGAGAAGCCCGGGCTGTTGAAAAGGACCGGGCTTCTGCGTTGTTGTCAATTCTGCTCGGAACTTGTCCGGATGACTTCTTCTGCCAGCTGTTCAAAATCGACGCGGTTCAGTGATGACGAAACCAGATCCTGATAGACGCCTGCCGTGGCGCTCATCGCATCGGACGTAAACTGCTGTCTCATTTTGCGAGCCAGCAGCATCTTTGCGGCATCGATTTCAGTGACGTTTCCCGACTGAACGGCAGGAGCGTCCTTTGCCGTGGCCAGCTGCTTGCGAGCCTCCGCGATCCATTTTTCGGTGTTCGCGGTGTCTTCCAGAATTGCGTCCGCCACCAAGCCGGTTTCGTTCTCCATATTCTCGCGAGACCGCATGGATCCTCGACCGCGTCCGGACGTGCGGCTCTTCGCTCCCGGTACCTGGCCGCCGAATTCCGACTCAAACAACCCCGCAGAGTCCTGAGGCCGATTGGATGAACCTGACAAACTGAAGCCGACCGGATCAACAAAGTATCTGGCGACGGAGTCCTTGACCTTCTGGTCCTGCGACACCAGCCACATCACCATGAAGAACGCCATCATCGCGGTCACGAAGTCCGCGTACGCGACCTTCCACGCACCACCGCCGCCTGCCATTTCAATTCTCCGTTCGATTCAGACTGCAGCAACAAATCCGTCGCCAGACGGGAGCGTGCAAAGTTCCGGGAGCCATTCCGGTTCGGCAGGAGCCTTGCCCTCCCGGTGTGAAGACCACTGTTACTTCGCCGCATCCACTTCTTTCAGCATTGCATCCAATTCTTTGGACGACGGCCGGACACTCGACCCGCAGCCGCGGCGAACGTTGTCCATGACGGCTCGCGGAGAGCCACCGCCGGCGAATCCGACGATCGCCGCGACGACCGTCTTGCGCAGTGAGACCTCGTCGTGTCCTAACCCATCCATCGCACCGGCCAGCGGTCCGATCATTCCGTAGGAGAGTAAAATCCCCAGGAACGTTCCAACCAGGGCAGCACCGACCTTGTGACCGATTTCTTCCACCGGCCCGCCGATCGCTCCCATTGTGACGACGATCCCAAGCACCGCCGCGACAATCCCGAATCCCGGTAAGCCGTCCGCGGTACGAGTCAGGGCAGCGACTGCGGCATGGTGCTCTTCTTCGAAGACATTAATTTCCGTATCGAGCAGTGCCCGCAGATTGGCGGCATCGTTGCCTTCCATCGCGCCTTGCAAAGCACCAGTCACGAATTCCATCAAGTGATGATCGTTGGAAACTTTGGGATACTTTTTGAACGTCGCGTTTTCGTGGCCTTCCGTGAGAATGGATTCCCAGGCCAGCATTCCGTCGCGGCGTGCGATTCGGAACAGTTCATAGAGCAGTTGAAACGTCTGATTATAGGTGACCTTCCCTACATTGCCGCCTTTCAGAAGCGTGATCAGACCGTGCATCACGTCTTTCAGCACCTTCGGTGGCGAACTGCAGACCATCGCGCCCAGAGCAGCACCGCCGATGGTCACGATTTCCGACGGATGAATCAGCGAGTGAATATGCCCGCCCGCCATCGAGAATCCGGTCAGAACCGAGACGATGACGATGATGATTCCGACGATCGCAAGCATTGTCCCATCCCGGTTGCTGATGCCGTCCGCGCGCAGAGTCGGCGGAGCTTCCGGGGTGCTTATCGGATGCGACTGGACGAACTTGCCTGGAAATCCGGGACTGCTCACGAACACCTGAGCCGACCGGAATCAAGCCCGAACGACCGGCTGCAATTTGGCAGGAGTTTCACGGTATTGGAAAAGTTTGCTCAAGAACTTCGCAACATTCTCCTCTACAGTCTCGTCAATATCTCCGCCACTTTGTCTTCGAACAGCGCGTGCCATTCCGGGGCGACGAGGCAGTCACAGTCTTCCTGCGCGAAACCGGTATTCTGCCGCTGTTCGGCCGTCGGCGTGTAATAGATGTAGCCGTTCGTGTAGCCCGCTACGAATGTCAGCGGATGCGGGGCCGCGTGTTTGATGTTCAGCCCGATCTGAACCGTCAATTCGCCAGGAAAAGTGATCAGCCGGAAGTCGCCAATTCGCAGACCATTGACTTCCACGTCCAGTGTGTTGCTTCCCGCTTCCACAGTGCGCACCTGATGCATCCTGAGCAGATCAAGATTCGTCTGCAGCACCGTCACCCTTTCCATGACGCCGATGTTGCTGATGTAGGCATCCATGTTGGCCGTGTTCTCAGCGTCCATTTTTGCAAGATTCTCCCGGCCATCCGCCCGCTCTTTGAGATACCGATGAGAATAGTACGACGGGAATTCACCCGACACTTTGTACTGCACGTAGAGCGGAACAAATGTTTTCAGATTCAGACTCGTGCCTTTCAGCGATCGCATCAGCTTCGTCTGCTCCTCCTGAATCGCTGTAATTCGTTGTTCGTAGTCGGCAGCGCGTGGCAGTGACAGCTGCTCGGCGATCACTTTGAGTTCTGTCTCGGCATCTGTTCTGATCGCTCGCAGACCACGCATAGCACTCAGGCCAAGCATGCTGCCGAACGGTTCAGAATCGCGCGGCTGATGGACATCTTTGTAAAGCACCGGGTTGACGTCCCCGGCACAGCCCTGAACAAAGAATGCCAGAACTCCGTCGCCGAGATTCTCTTCGATGACACGGGAAGCAAATGCCGGAAAGTCGGCCGTGTTGCCTCGACTGGCCACGCCCTGAATGGGATGACAGGCAAAATTGTAAACCGCCGCAAGAGGCCGCCCGTCAAGTCGGTCGAGTCTCAACAGACCAATCTCCGGATCCACAGGTCCGATGGCGACGACGTCTTCATCGGCGGGCATCGAATAGGCGTGACGAACATCGGCTTGACTGCCATCCTTCAGCGTCAGCCGGCGGTTCTCCATGATCCGGTCTTCGTGACCAGTGCCCGCACCGGATTTCACCGGAACCATGTTTCGCCAGGCATCCTTGACCGCAAGAATTGTCTGCTGTTCGATATCTGCGCTGACAACACCGTGACAGTGGCTGGCATTGATCAGGACACTGGACGGAGGAATGTTGAGGTCTTCCTTCAATGCAGCGCGGACGTTGGGAAGAAACTGATGGCTGATGCCACCGATTCCGCCGATCGCGACGGCATCGACCGTGACAATCACAGCGATCGTGTCACCCTGCTTCAGCACAAGGGCTTTCGCGTACAGAGGATCATTGAACGGCCCGGCATCGCGATTGGTAATGTCAGCTTTAGCGACCCCGGCAAGAAGTTCGCCGGCATTCGCGGAAGAAAGTCTGCCATGGATTGCAGCAACCAGCGCGATGATCACAGCGACGCACAAGAACCTGCGATCGTCGAGCATGTCTGTGCCCCTTTTACGTCCTATGAGTTCTATCTATCCCGGCGATCAGCCTCTGAACGCTGGGCCACCATTCCTCCGGTAACCGAACGCTGGTGCGTGGTCAATCGTGGAATGAGGGATTCCATTCGGGAGGGCGGGGCTCCTGCCGCGCAGCTCGGCTTCGCCCGATCTCTGCCCGGCGCAATCCCCGGGCGGAATGCTATCGGACATGAAACTCCAATTGTGACTCTGCCGTCCGTAAACTCAACTGATCCCTCAGACGGAGTCGAACCTGATACTTTCCCGCCAGTGCCGGAAGAGTCAGTTCGAAGCTCTGAAAGTAATCCGACCTCTCGACGGAGCACTCATCCTGAATCTGCGGCAGGCGAACCGTCTCGAGCACTTCGTCATCGCCTTCGCGGCGGAACTCCAGTACCGCCGCGAACTCGGAGCGATAACTGCCGGCATCTGTCAATTCCGTGCGAAAATTCTGAACCTCTGCGTACAGAAGTACTCGCTGACCGGGGTCAAAGTCAGCGGTGGGAAATTCGGTCACACTGCCAAAACCGTCAATGCGGTCGCAAAACGTCAGCCGCCGGATTTCCAAAGTTGAAAGAGGCTGCAGTTTTCGAGTCGCAGTCCTCAGATGGCCGATCGTTTGATTCAGCTGCGCCTCTCGGCCCTCATCTTCGCCCGATACACGATAGACGTTGATGGCCAGCATCAGCGATTGCCAGAACTCCTGCTCTTCCTCCGGCAGCGCTTCGATCACTCGCACGGATTCTGCAGAGCGGCCGGCCACGAGGTACAGCATTCGCAGATCAGTCTGCCGACGACGCCATTCGGTCGGTCGCTCCGGCATGTCCGATGCAGACTTTGGCCATTCGCTCAGTTCCTGTTCAAGCTCCGCAATCACGGCATCCAGCGGAGACGTAGGGCTGGCCGAAACGACAGGCGGTGCGCCTGGCTGTTCCATTGTCGAATCCGCGGTCTTCATGCCCGGGACGTCGGTCGAAGCGGGCGCAAGTTCCGCCTCCGGAGCCACCTCTACGCGGTCGCGAAGCAAGCCGAGTGCATCCGGCCAGCGGCGGAACTGTTTCTTGAGTCGGTCCGTGTTGTCTTCAAAGCGAGGCGGATACAGACCGCGGCGAAGGCGGTCGAGCATTGTCGGTTCCTGCTGCGGCACGGTTTCCGGATCGGCCATCGCAGTCGACTCGGGAGAAGACTCGGAACGGACGGCATCTTCGGCTTCGGTGATCACCTGAGTGCCTTCGGATCCGTCTGAATCCACTGAAGTTGCCGGAACAGAATCCGCTCCCGGAAGCGTGGCTTCAAAAGGCTGCGCGAGTTGAGCACTTGTTCCGGACGGCGTTTTGCTGAAGGCATCATCCGTACCCGACCAGGATCGCGTACCATCAGCGATCGGCTGCCATCCGCCAGACAGCTCCTGCGGCCATCGCGAATGGCCAGCCGCTTCGGGCAACGGTTCATCATTGACCGGCTGTGCCGGATAGGCTGGAGATTGCTCCTGGCCGGGTCGGTCGGTGCGCGAGTGAGTCTCCGGCAGAAACACCGGGCGACCAAGACGGCCTTTCGGCTGCAGAAACGAATGTCCTGTCGCAGTTCCGCGATCGACCAAAACAAGTTCCGCGGCGTTGTGACCTGAACGACCGGCGAACCGGGATTGCAGATTTCCATAATCCGCGCTGACGGGACCGGTGTCGTTTTCGCGCGTCGGCTCATCATCCGCGGATTGATTCTGAGATCGAATCAGCGCGCGATCGTCGATTGCGATTTCCCTGCGAAACAACGCCGCAGAAATTGCATTCGGAGCATTCGGAGAGGCACATCCCGACAACAACCCACTGATGATCACAAACAGTCCTGCCCATGGGACTGTTCCTGACGCCGGGATGCATTCGCTCTGAGTTGTGGTCTCAAATGGCATTGCGGCCTGTGGATTAAAAAGAGACGAATGTCATGTCGTGAAGCAAACGTTGCTGTTCGTCCGGCAGTTGTTGTGCGAATACGACGAACTTCCCGACATCGACACGCCGCACTGTATTTGGCTGGGAAATTCCGGCAAATGGCGGAATTCAAAGCCGTCAGCAGCCTTCGGGATTGCTCCGACCCGGAGTCCTGGAGACCGGCGAAATTTGCCGCTCCGGTGGCACCATGTCTTCACACGGGGCAGCTTGAGGAATTGGAGAGGTTCGGAGATACGGGTCAGACTCTGTCATTCGGTCCTGCACAGAACTAAGATGTCGACCCTCCGGAGCGATCCCAGGAGCGATACTCCCGTCTCTTCCAACGCCGTGTTTTGTGACCACGACAGATTGACTGAAGGATGCAACATCAGGCTTCACGACGAACGGTGCTGTTCGCCGCTGCCGCTGCCGCTCTGCCGACAATGAGCCGTCTGCTGCGCGGCGATGAGGTCGTCGCACCGCTCGAGCAACAGATTGATGCAGGGATTCGCCGGGCATCATCGTGGCTGGCGGCAGAACAGCAGACATCGGGGGCATGGACGACAAACGACTTCGGTGAATCGACGGCGACAACGGCTCTCGCCATCATGGCATTTCTCGCCGGAGGTCATGTCCCGGAAGAAGGACCATATGGTCATCATATCACTCGCGGCATTGGATGGCTGCTGGCTCAGCAGCAGCAGAACGGCCTGCTGGTCGGTGAAGAACGCAGCCACGGCCCGATGTACAGCCACGGAATCGCGACGCTGATGCTGGCGGAAGTCGCGGGAATGGTGGACCCGAGCCAGGCTGACCGATGCCGGGAAGTTTTACAAAAGGCAATCAAGCTGATCGTGGATGCTCAGAACCATCCGAAGCCTCCGGATCACGACGGTGGATGGCGCTATCAGCCGACCAGCGGCGACGCAGATCTCAGCGTCACGGCGTGGCAACTTCTGGCGCTGAGAGCCGCCAAAGACATCGGCTGTGATGTCCCCGCGGAGAACATCGACAGGGCCATTGCCTATGTCCGACGGCTCCATGTGAAGCACGACGGCGGATTCGGCTATATGGTTGGCCACGGCAGCACGGTGACTCGAGCCGGCACTGGCATCGTGGCTCTGGAAGTCTGCGGCGAACACCGCACTGAGGAAACACTGGCGGCAGCAAGGATGATTCTTGCGCGGCCACTCACCAAAGATGAACACTACTTCTACTATGGTGTGTACTACTGCACGGTCGGCATGTTCAAAGTCGGCGGTGACGAATGGCAGCAGTCTCGTGAATCGCTCTACCGCACGACGCTGGATCTGCAAAAACCGGCCGGACACTGGAACCCCGAAGACGGCACTGAGAAGCAGGCCGGGAAAGTCTATTCCACTTCGCTCGCCGTGCTGGCGTTGGCGATTGAATACGGTTATCTGCCGATTTATCAGCGGTAAGGCGAACGGCAGAAGTAAAGTAACCCGAAGCGTCAGCGAGGCAAATCGCAACGCCACTGTTCTTCGCTAACGCTTCGGGTTACAACGGGCAAGTCATTTTCTGCCGTTCGCGTGCCAACGCCGAATCCCTGCCGACGGAGCGGCAGGACAACAGTAGAAACTCGGGACGAATGACATCACTGATTCAGGAGACGCCGGCGGGGCTGTATTGCGAAATCGGCGATTTCTACGTCGATCCCTCGCGACGAGTTCCGCGGGCCGTGATCACTCATGCTCACGCCGATCATGCGAGGCCGGGATCGGCAAAGTACCTGGCGACTCGGGAAGGCCGACGCATCCTCAGGACTCGCCTGGGACCGTCGGCCGTCATTGACACTCTGTCGTACGGCGAGCAGCATTTGATCAACGGAGTGACCGTTTCCTTTCATCCCGCAGGGCATATTCTGGGGTCCGCTCAGGTGCGAGTTGAATATCGCGGCGAGGTCTGGGTCGTCAGCGGAGACTACAAGATTGAACCCGATCCGACGTGCGCTGCATTCGAACATGTGCGCTGTCACACATTCATCACGGAATCCACATTCGGGCTGCCGGTCTATCGCTGGCCGGCTCAGCAGGAGATCTTCGAGGACATCAACCGCTGGTGGAAACAGTGCCGTGATACCGACAAAGTGGCTGTGGCGTTTGCCTATTCACTCGGCAAGGCCCAGAGACTCATTGCAGGTGTTGATCCGTCAATCGGCCCGATCTACTGTCATCCGTCCGTTGAGCAGCTCAATCAGGACTACCGAGCGAGCGGGATTCATCTGCCGAAGACCTGGCTTCCCACTCAGGCGCCGGCCAGGAAAAGCTGGGGCGGAGTTCTCCTCGTCGCACCTCCAGCGATGGCAAACTCTGCCTGGCTGGCCACATTCGGAGCTGCATCCACGGCCATGATTTCCGGCTGGATGCTCACTCGCGCAACCCGGCGATCTCAATCGTTTGACCGAGGATTCCCGCTCTCCGACCACGCCGACTGGCCGGGATTGCTCAAGGCGATTGAGGAAACACAAGCGGATCAGATCCTGGTGACTCACGGCGAGAGCGGTCCACTCATTCGATGGCTGACCGAATGCGGCAAAGACGCCAGTGCCCTGAACAAGCAGGTCTCTGAAACGACTTCCAGTCAGCGCTGGTTTGATTTCAAGGCTGAGGTCTGAGATTGTTGACGCTATGCACGCCTCCGAATTTCTTGCATCCAAAGCACCCGCAGCCCCGATGTCCGTCCTCGTGATGTTTGGTGCCGAGCGGTATTTCCGGCAGGAAGTTCTGCAGCGGATTCCGGGTGCCAGCGGTGACGATGCCGATCTGTCGCTGACTCGCATGAACGGCGAAACTGCGGAACTCCGGACCGTGATGACCGACCTGAAGACGGTCTCCATGTTCGGCGATCAGCGGATCGTACTGATTGAAGATGCGGACGACTTCGTCTCGAATAACCGGGCCGTGCTGGAAAAATACGTCATTCAGCCGGCGCGGGGATCGCTGCTGATTCTGGACGTCCGAAGCTGGCCTAAGAACACGAAGTTGTACAAGCTGGTTGAACAGCACGGTTTGGCACTGGAATGCGCTGAGCTGAGTGGCGCGGTGCTCGTGAAGTGGCTGCAGAAGACGGCGAAGGATGACTACGGCAAACTGCTTGACCGTGAGTCGGCCGCTTTGATTGTACAGCTTGTTGGTGACGGTCTGAATTTGCTGCAGCAGGAGATCGCAAAACTGGCATCACTGGCCGGCGAGGCGGAATCGATCACCCGCGATGACGTCACGAAGGTTGTCGGCGGCTGGCGAACCGAAACAACCTGGGTCATGCTGGACGCTGTGCGGGACAATCAGCCTGGAAAAGCGATTGAAGCTCTGGATAAATTGATGCTGGCCGGCGAGGCACCTCAGAAAGTACTGGGCGGCCTGACATTTGTTTTTCGCAAAATCGCCGAAGCGACGGAAAAAGCCCGGACGGGAACTCCGTTACGTGAGGCCATTTCATCGTCCGGCATCTTCCCCATGGCCGTCGGGCCCTGCGAAGCGTATCTGAGGCGGATCGGGTTTGAACGGGCCAGTCGCATTCTGCAGCTGCTGATCGAAGCGGATACTGACATGAAAGGTGGCAGCCGAGTCCATCCTCATCGGTTGCTGGAACGGCTGTTCGTGAGACTCGCTGGTGAAACTGCCGCGATCGCGCAGCAGTTTCGTGGTTGAATCGTGGAGCAGGTTCCCGGCCTGCTGCTGGCCTGGTTCACTCCGGACATCAAAATGTTGACGAAATCAACCATCCTGAATGCGTTTCTGATCCTGCTGGCTCTTGCCACTCCGCTCCTCGCGCAGGATCGACCAGCCACTGATGTTCAGCGGGACGTGCTTGATCAGTTTCTGGTTCGCTTTGACCGAATCAGCGCTCAGGGTTTCGTGAAGACTCGCCGCACGGGCGACACGGGAGTCGGCTATACCCTGGAATCACTGCTGGAGCTTAAAGAGAACAATTCTCCGCGAGGCGATTTTCTTGGAATGGAAGTCAAGGCGTATCGCGACTCTGAAGAAGAATTTGACGATCACGAAAAGATGAATCTGTTTCTGAAGGAACCGCAGTGGATCGACGGACTGAAATCGGCGGAAAGGGTTCGTCAGTACGGTTATCGCGATCCGAACGGTCGGCAGGCGTGGTATCTGTCGGTGACATGCAAAGTCAACGACGCGGGTCTGCAGCTGCAGGTGAACGAACAGTGCGACTCACTGACTCTGCTGCGACATGACCAGCCGATTGGCAACTGGTCCGTAGAGACTCTGCAGCAGCGGCTCACCGAGAAACATGCGCACTCGGTCTTCGTGGCAGCGGAGACACGCGGCGAGGGAAAGGACGAGGAGTTTCGATATCGCACAGTGACCTGGTGCCGTGACGCATCGGCTGCGAGACTGCTCGAACTGGTCAACAGCGGCGACGTCATCGTCGAACTGCGGATCCATTTGCGGGCCGATGGTTCTGTTCGTAATCATGGAACGGCGTTTCGGGTCCGCAAACATCAACTGGAACATCTGTTCGCAATGCAGGAGCGAGTTCGCCCGAAAGCGGATGCGAGATGAACGCCGACGAATCTGATCCCACCGGGATGACGCACTCGCAGTTTCTGACGAGTGCCGCGGTCTTCGAAGGCGCGATCCTGCTGGTCGCGTTCATCGGCGGCTGGCTGACCGGCGTTGATCCGACGGCGCAGCTCTCCTGGTCGAACGAAGACTTTGCGCTCGGTCTGCTGGCGACGGCACCGATGTTAATTCTGCTGGTCATCTGCATGCTCTCGCGCGCGAAGGGGATGCGGCAGGTTCGGGAGTTTCTGCGGGACTCCATCGGGCCACTCCTGAACGACTGCGGATGGTACGACATCGTGCTGCTGGCTCTGCTGGCCGGCGTCTGCGAGGAAGCATTTTTTCGGGGCTTCCTGTTTCTCTGGATTCAGCCATGGAATCTGATGCTGGCCGTGGTGATCACGAACGTGCTGTTCGGGCTCGCGCACGCCGTGACTGCGATGTACGCTCTACTGGCGGCGTTCCTTGGAATCTATCTGACGGCTCTCATTGCGGCTGACCCGACTCCGAATCTGCTGATCCCGATCACCGCACACGCGGTGTACGACCTGATCGCATTTGTCGTGGTGATCCGAGACTACCGACGCGGGCCGGGTGCCTCGTAGGACGAGGTCATCAGACCCGTCCGTGCTGTTGACGCTGGGTCAATTGGCTGGCCGGTGCGGCACATGGTAGTCTCTTGGGTTCCGCCTCGCTGCCCCCGATTCGGCATGGCGGATTCGTAGAATTCACGAACTGCGGCAGCAACACGAGGGCCCAGACTTCGAGCCCGTCACATTCTGTCCCGGCTATCTTCGAGGCCTGACATTTCTGGGCGAATACGCCGTCATGGGACTCTCACAATGCCGCGAAAGCCGAACGTTTCAGGGGTTATTGCTGGACAGCAATCTGCGATCTCGCTATGCTGATCCTCACTGCGGACTGTGTGTCATCGATCTCCGCAGCAGCGATCTCGTGCACTGGTTCCGCTGGCGCTTTGGGAACGGCGAGTCGAATTGTTCGCCCATGAAGACGCTCTCGCAATCCTACGATGGCCTGATTCGACCGGGGTCCGCGGCGTTGACGAGCCGTCGTCAATGGCTTCAAATCGGAGCTGTGGCACTCGCTGGACTGAATCCGATCCGAGCGATCCGTGCAGGAGCGGCGGAAAGCCTTTCGCCGGTTCGCTCCTGCATCCTCATCTTCTATCAAGGCGGACCGAGCCACCTTGATACGTGGGACATGAAGCCCAAGGCCCCGGCAGAAGTGCGCGGGGAGTTCCGACCGATCGCGACCGCGGTGCCTGGCCTTTGGGCCTGCGAACATCTCCCCCACCTGGCCCGCGTGGCCGACCGCCTGACGATCATCCGAAGCCTGCACCATGGGCTCACCAACCACTTGCCGGCGGCGTTCACAACCCTTATCGGCCGGGACCCGTCGCGTGGCGATCAACTGCTGGTCGGGCAGAGCACCAACGACCCGCCCTGCCTGGGATCGTCGGTCAGTCGCGCGCGACCCGCGGAGCACCTGGGTGTCCCCCCGTTCGTGGCACTGCCGCACCGGATGTGGAACGAGATGGACGTTCCCGGCCAGTCGGCCGGCTTCCTCGGCTCCGCGCACGAGCCGTTGCAGGTGGAGGGAGATCCGAGTCATTCCGACTTCCGCCTTCCCGAGTTGGAGTTCCCGGCAGGAGTAACTCGCGCACGTCTGGAACAGCGTGCGAGCCTGCTCGACACACTCGAGCGCCCGCTGCACTCTGTCGACGCTCTTGATACCTCAGGCCATCTCCGCGGCTACCGGCACCAGGCAATGGAATTGCTCGGATCGGAATCGGTTCGCCGCGCCTTCGATCTGAGATTGGAACATCCGCCTATACGCGATCACTACGGTCGCACCCGGCACGGTCAGAGCCTATTGCTCGCGCGCCGGCTCGTCGAGGCGGGGGTGGGGTTCGTGGCTGTCTACGATCGAAAAATCAACGGCGCTGAGAGTTGGGACACCCACGGCAACAATTTTGCCCTGCTCAAAGACAGCTTATTGCCTCCGGTCGACCGCGGCCTCGCGGCCCTGGTCGAGGACCTGGCCGCCCGCGGCCTGCTCGACTCGACACTAGTCGTTGCACTGGGCGAGTTCGGTCGTACACCGCGGGTGAACGTTAACGCCGGGAGAGACCACTGGCCGTTCTGTTACAACGCCGTGCTGGCCGGCGGGGGTGCGCGCGGCGGATTCGTCTATGGTTCAAGCGATTCGCTCGGTGCTTACCCCGACGCCGATCCGGTAACGCCAGCTGACGTTGCCGCCACACTCTTCTGGCGTTTCGGTCTGGACCCCACCTCCGAGATTCGTGACCGGACGGATCGCCCCTACCGATTGGCGGACGGTCAACCGATCCGCGCGCTTTTCGGCATCTCTGATTAGCACGATACGAGGCACAATGCCGAAGCCGCGCATGCGTGCCGAAGGCACGACAGGACGCGAAAATTCCGCCCACTGGTAGAGCGGCGATCGAGGGACCGACTGTGCTATGGCGAGTTGACCTGTGCTGCTGACTCTATTTGCCGTTCCAGGCGGAGCTGGTGAAATATCAGCCATGTCTCGGGCATATCTTCCGGGAGGATTTCCTGAAAGAACAGGTGCAGTTCCTGCAACGGCTTGAAGTCGCTGTGATGCTCATCAATGGACAGAATCGGCGAGCGGGAGATTCGGCCAACGATCCAGGCAGTTGTGGCACCGTTGTACGCAATGCGCGGAAGGAATTTCAAGGCCCCAGAGTTTGCCCCGCTTTCAAGGGAAGAAACAAATGTACCGATTTCCAATTGAGCAACCGTTTTCGACCTCGGCAGTTCGCCAACTGCCAGCACGGACTCCACATGAAACAGATCGCCGACGAGAGCGCCGTTCCGCAGTGGGTAGCGATTCTCTTGAGTGGCTTTGCCCGCCAAAAGGTTGACACCGGTTCTGCCAACAACGAGTTGACACTCAGTCAGGTCAAACGGCAAATGATTGGTGGCTTTCAAAGTGAACTGCCCGAGCAGATCATTTGGCTGGGGCTGCAACCCGGCCTGTATCTCAATGGGCTCCTTCGGAGGTTCGTATTTCAGTTCGATCTCAAGGCCACGCCGAGCGGGAGCAAACGCAGCAGAATACGTCCGGCGATAACCCCAGGGAGTGATGGGCACATTGATTTTCCAGGCGTCAGGTTCGTCAGGCAACAGGTTCGCCTGCCAGGAGAAAGGAGGATAATAAGTCTGCATGGAATCCGGAGCACCGTAACCATAGTAGTAACCTCCGCCATGAAGATTGAGGGTGTCTGATTCAATCAGCTGCAGATCCACGTGCTGGCCTCGCACGGTCAGTTGCGAGTTTCGTCCTCCGGCCGACTGCACATCAATTCTGGCGAGTTGCACAAGACCACCGGGACCCGCCTGTGTCACCGTCACCCATCGCAGATCGCCATCGCTTGTTCGCAACATGCCGCCAAGAACTGCCGTGGCCACGCAAGCCAACAGAACAACGATTCCCGTGTACGTTGCGATTCGCCGACGGCTTAGCCGAAACAGCAGCAGAGTGACGACCCCTGACAGCATTGTGTAAAGGCCAAACACGGCGACCACCAGCATTTGCGTCTTGCCTGCATTACGACTTTCCCACCAGTTCAGATTCGTCGCATCAAGCATCGTGATGGCGTTGTACCTGGACAATTGCGCGGCTGCCTCTGCGATCCGACGAGGTGTCTCCGGGTGATCCGCCGAGAACAGTGGTCCTGCGTATTCTCTGACAGAGCCGCTGCCACACCGATGCACAGAAAGCTGCTCGTGGCTGAACGCAGGCTGCATTACGAGAGGAGCCGCCTTCGTCAGGCGGTTGATCACTTCCGTCGATGTTTCAGAAACGAACACCGTGCCACCCATGCACATCCACTTTGCGATCGCCTGCCACTGGGTTTCATTCAGCATGTCGGGATCCGCGGTTTCAGAAAACACCATCGCCTGAGCAACCGTCAAGGGGCCATGGTGCTGCGGCACCTGCCAGCTCTTGACAGCCAGAGGCTGCACGGGACGTCCACGCACTGGCGTCGGTACAAAGCGGGACGAAGAACTGCCGGTTGCAGATTCATCGACTGGCAACTGCAGCATGCGACCGCCGTCATCAACAAACAGCAGGTAATTGACGTCCTCCGAGAAGTCTTTTCCCGTCGTGATGGCCAGTTCACGACGCCAGAGAATTCGGTCTTCATTCCGATACGTGGCGACACACTGAAACCAGTCCGCGACAGCCTGAATCGACGAAAACCGGCGCACGCTGTTCGGCCCGATGAAAACGTCGCCCAGCGTGACTTCTTTGTTGTTCAACGGATCCGTCAGGATTAGCTGCCCTTCGATCACGTCCTCAGAGAAATTGGAAATCAGGAATGAAAACGGAACAGGCGAGGATGTATCGACGGTGCCGTCCCAGCCAGCCGTTGCCTGAATGTCCAGACCTGCGAAATCCACCTGTGCTCCCTCGTCGTTCGGCGAAACCGATTGAGCAACGGCATCGAGCGGAGTGATCAGGAACGCGCATAACACCGCTGCCAACAGACGCAGCAGCAGGCGACGCCGTGAAAGAAATTGCCGCGTCAAATCGCAAGACCCCCTGGTATCTCAAATTCATTCTGATGAGTTCTGAGTTGGGAGTGACGGAGGATTGGAGTCTGATTTGGGTCTGCAGCCGGAATCAGGCGGCCATACAGATCGATCTATTCCCCCTTGGT
>Ga0163144_10005517_pt1 | contig 28092 bp, 19 predicted proteins | sample OliLak19BULKMAT1_FD_123175 | JGI IMG/M metagenome (GOLD analysis project Ga0163144, IMG submission 123175) | Freshwater microbial mat bacterial communities from Lake Vanda, McMurdo Dry Valleys, Antarctica - Oligotrophic Lake LV.19.BULKMAT1 | ecosystem: Environmental > Aquatic > Freshwater >... | reverse complement strand
TTCGATCAATGCGGTGACGAAGTCTGGCACCAACCGTTTTCGTGGATCCGTTTACACGTACTTCCGAGGCGACGAGCTCTTCGGCGTCAAATTGCAGGGGTATAACGCGCGTGAATTTGTGAATACGGGTGCTAAGTTTACACCCCAGTTGGAACGTAGAACGCTCGGCGCGACCCTCGGGGGGCCAATCATCAAGAACCGCTTGTTTTTCTTTCTTTCCTACGAGGATTTTGAAAGCACGAGCGCGGGGCGCGATCCGCGCTTTATTGCCGACGATGAACCCTTGATTCTCCAGCGCCTTCAGCAAATTGCCCAAGCCTCTGGCAGAACCATCAACTGGGGCAACGCAGTGACAGGTCAGACATCGAATACGGCGGTCGATGAAAAGATCAGTGCAAAGGTGGACTGGAATATCACCTCCGACCACCGGCTCAGTGTCCGCTATACCACGACCGAGGGAGAGATTCCACAGACCGGTTTTTTCGGCAACTCTGGAACTACCGTCAACGCCATTACCGCTGGAATTCTATCGACGCCGGATGGACACTTCTACTCTCAAACTCGTCAGGAGAAGACGATCGCTGGCCAGTTGAACAGCCAATGGAGATCTAACTTCTCGACTGAGTTCAAATATTCTCAGACCACGCAGGATCAGGAGACGCCGGTCAACTCGATCGCGCCGTTCATTCTCATCGCTAATCTCAACGGCATCGATCAGGCCAATGGAGCTCGGGTGACGAACGGCGGGTATGTGGCGGGTACCGAGCAGTTTCGCCAGGGCAATGCCATCGCGGTGGAAAGCCAGCAGATGAGCGCACTCGGCACCTATACTTGGAAGAACTTTGTGTTTTCCGCAGGCGCCGAACGTGAGCAATCTGACTTCTACAATCTCTTCCGGGCTGGTTCCTACGGCCGTGTAGCCTATCGCAACCTCACCGATTTCCTGGGCGACACCAATGCAGTTATCGAGCGCGCCGCTTACGATCCGTCCGTCCGCTCCGTCGCTGACATCTCTGAACTGGCGACCACCGGGATCTTCGCCCAAGCCAAGTGGGACGTCAGCAGCCGTCTTTCCGTCACCGGCGGTCTCCGCTATGAGTTTGTCGAAAGCCCGCTGGCGCCTTCGCTGAATCCAGCTTTCCTGCGTGACACGGGTTTCCGAAATGACGGCACCGTCGACGGCACCAGCAGCATCTCACCGCGTTTGGGCTTCAATCTTGCGCTTGACGAAGACCGTCGCACCCAAGTGCGCGGCGGCTTTGGTCACTTCTTCGGCCGCGCGCCGTGGGTCATCTTCTCGAACTCCTTTAGCAACACTGGAGTGGGCGGCTTCACGCTGTTGTCGGCGCAAGGCCAGCTGCCGAGCACGTTGACGGGGTACTTGCGCGAGCAATTCGATCCGGCCAACCCAATCGGAACCGGTGCTGACAACCCTGCCCTCCGTCGCGAAGTCAATTGGGCGGACAACAAGACGGAACTGCCGCAATCTTGGCGGGGAAATCTCGCGGTTGAGCATAAGCTTGGAATTCTCGACTCGGTTCTCTCCGTCGAGCTGGTTCACAGCATCGTCGACCAAGCTCTCTACGTCACGAACGAGAACCTCCGCCCTACCTCTTTGGGAGCCGATGGCCGTCAGCGATTCGCGGGAAATCCCAGCACGCTGGCCAATGCCAAGTTCGCGCCGTATACCGCGCTTATTCGCGTCCAGAATACGTCCGTGGGCGATTCGACCTACTTGTCGCTCCAATGGGCTCGTCCGATCAAGGACAAGTGGGGCTTTGATCTCTCGTATACCAGAGGACGCGCCACCGAGGCTCAGGCCATCGGTCAGACCACCGCGGGCGGTCAGTGGAACCGCAATGTGGTGTTCAACCAGAACTCCGTCACCAAGGGCACGGCCGATTTCGAGATCAAGAACCGGATTCAAATGAATCTCACCCGTCAGTTTGAGTTCGTGAAGAACTGGCGCAGCACGGTGTCGCTATATTACGAAGGCCGCTCGGGTAATCCGTATAGCTGGGTCTTCGGCAGCGATCTTAACGGTGACGGCGTGTCCTTCAACGACACGGCGGCCGTCCCGAGCGGAGCCAGCGATCCCCGCTTCGACTTCTCCGGCATGACGGCGGCGCAATTGGATTCCTTCCTGAGCTATGTCAACGGCAGCGAACTCGCCGACTATGCCGGCGGTATCGCGCCCAAGAACGCGTTCATTGAGCCTTGGGTTAATCGCCTCGACTTGAAGTTTATTCAAGATGTTCCGCTCGCCGGACCGGTTCGGCTGCAGCTGTTCTTCGACTTCATCAACATTGGTGCATTCCTCAGCAGGAGCACGTTCGGTTATCACGAGGTGTCCCCCTTCATTCAGAATGGCGTGTTCCGTACCCGTACGCTCACGAACTCCACCGCGTACGGTGCCGACGGTCGCATCCGCCCCACGTTCACTTCGCAGCCCGTCGGCTTCAATGTCGACAACGGGATGTCCCGCTGGCGCATCCAACTCGGCGCCAAGCTGACCTTCTAAGCGATACGCCGAAGTCTTCCCTTACCGAGCGGTCGTGCGAATGCACGGTCGCTCTTTTTTTTGGAGTCCTCACGATGAAACCGGCATTCCTGCCTGTCTGTTTGTAACGTGGGTCTGGAGTGAACCGCTTTCCCCGCCCTCCCTTCAACCTCCTCATCTTATTCCCCGAACGGTGTCCCCGTCCTCGTGCCCACTTAGCGGATACGTTACCGTATGCTGGAGCAGTTAATTATCAGCCGCTTACCAGCGAGGCTCCGGCATTGACACGCGCCTCTGCCCTTCGGTTTCGGAGGAGAAACGGCCTCGGGTCCACGTACATTTTACCTTTTCTCCCTCTGATCGTACTTCCACTTACTCGCGCAAGCCAAATCGAAACAGAAAATTAACCCTTTCGTGGGAATAAACGCATTGACGAGAAAAAGCACCATACCCATGGGTTGTGGTTGTCGCGTCTCATGACCACATCCTGTTGTGGTCAGTAACGCGTCAATAACTCCCAACAACTTTGATTCGCCTCAGGGTCTTTCGGGTCCGAGACCAACCATTCGTTTTCACCACCTTTCGCCGCCTTTCACTCTCGTCCGCCGTCGCCGTCGTCCCATGCAAAAAACGTTTCAGGTTGGAGCCAAGACCTTCGTCCTCGATCAAGCCAAAGCCGAGGCTGCTTTTGCCGCCAAGAAGGTCATCAATGGTCGCCAGACCATGACCTTCAACTTGCTTCCTCTCAAGTACCAGTGGGCCTACGATCTCTACCGCACGATGAAGGCCAACCACTGGGAGCCCGAGGACATCCCGATGGGCAAGGACATCGAGCAATGGCGCGATGAGAAGGCCGTGTCCGACATCGAGCGCTGGATCATCCGCATGGGCATCGGTTACTTCTCCGCCGCCGAGGGCATCGTGGGTGACAACATCCAGCATGTGGTCCGCGAACTCGTGACCGCCCCCGAGCTCAAGCTCGTCCTTGGCCGCCACGCGCACGAGGAAAACATCCACGCCGACTCGCTGCTCTACATGATCGCCTCCCTTGGGATCAATCCGCACGAGTGCGAAGCGATGTTCGAGGACGTACCGACAATCGTCCGCAAGAACGAGTTCGTCACCCGGATCTCGAAGAGTCTCCGCCGTGAGCTCGATCTCACCCAGCCCGAAAACAAGAAGCTGCTCGCCAAAAACATCTTTGTATTCGGCCAATGCATGGAGGGCACGCAATTCTATGGGCTCTTCGGCATGGTCCTTTCCCTCTACCGGCAAAACAAGTTTCCCGGCATCGGTCAGATGTTCCGCTATACTCTGCGCGATGAATCCAATCACATCGAGGTGTTCCGGAATCTATTCATGGATCTCATCGAGGAAAACCGTGAGATCTGGACGACCGACTTCAAAGAGGAGCTGCGTGAACTCATGCGCGAGGCGATCAACCTCGAAAAGGAATTCATTCGCGACTGCCTGCCGGTGAATGCGGTTGGCCTCGCGGTGGACGAATTTGTCACGTATATTGATTTTATCGCCGACCGCCGCCTCGAAGGCTGCGGACTCGAGCCGTTGTCACCCGGCGTGAAGAATCCGCTGCCGTGGCTGGCCGAGATGATGGACATCAAAAAGGAACAAAACTTTTTCGAAGGCCGCGTTACCGAATATCAAAAGGCCTCCTCGCTCAACGTCGCTGCCGACGACGAGCTTTGACCATCCGACGAACTCTATATAGACCCTTGTAACCGTTGAGTAAAATTAGCGATTACTCCTGGGCTTATCCGCAGTTCGTCGGTTCTCGTTTGCTTCTTCACCGCTCTCTATAAAGTTTTTTCCACGCCTTCACCCCTAGGCGCTTGTCAGCTGGATTCTTGTCGAACGTTGAGACCAGAATGCAGTGCGGCCTCCGCCGCCCTGCGTTTTCCGTTTCACGACTTTCGCCTCCAAGTTCCGCACCCGTTTCCGCCTTTCCGATTTCTCCTCCGAAGACCGCCCGCGTTTCTTCTTTCTTCTTTTTCGCCTTTTCTCCTTTTCCTCCGATGAGCTCTCCCTCCCTCGCCCACGATCTCGCGCTCAAGCGCACCGTCCACACCCCCGTCGAACAGAAACCCCATTTCGCGTGGCGCGATGTCCTCAATGGCGAAGCCATCACCGTTCCTGATGTCGTCCTCCTCTGCCCCCACGGCGAGGAGAAGTTCGACCTCTCCGAGGTCGCCGATACCCTCGGCAAGGCCCTGACCAATGTGCACCTCGCCACCGGCGAGAAGGATATCTTCACTCCCGCCAATCGCGCTTGGCTCACCAACATCTGCCGCGAGGTCGCCGCCAATCTCGTCGAGCTCTCCCGCAAGCAGTCGCCCGTCCGGCTATCGCTCAACGCCCTCTATGAACTGATCGAAAAAACGCTCGTCGACAACAACGCCTACTTCGTCGCCAAGAGTCTCCTGCTCAACCGCGCCCGCAAGATTTCAAGCACCCACACCACCGCCGGCCAATCCAGCCTCCGCGTCATCCGCCGCAACAACCAGGTCGTGCCGTGGAGCGAACAGAAGGTCGAGATCGCCATCCGCAAGACGTTCCTCTCTCTCCAGCGCGACTCCGCTCCCGCCATCGCCATCACCAAGGCGGTCTCCGAGCGCGTCCGCTCGTCCAAGCAGTCCTTCGTTCACATCGAGGAGATCCAGGACATGGTCCAGGAGGAGCTCATGAAGTCCGGCCACTATAAAGTCGCCGAGGCCTATATTCTTTTTCGCGCCCAACGCGCCGTCACCCGCGAGACCGGGCTCGATCCCGAGCCGTCCACCGAAGCCGGCTTGTCCGACGCTCCCGTGCTCGCCCCCGGCCAGTCCGCGTTGATCGTCGTCAAAAAAGTCGACGGCACCAATGTCTTCTGGGACGGCGCCGATCTGCGCAAACGCATCGAGTTCGCCCGCATCGGCCTCGATCTCTGCCTTTCCAATGACGAGATCGAAAACGAGCTCCGCCGCTCGGTGTATGATCAGATCACCCAGAAGGACCTCGACGCCACCATCGTTCTCAACTCGAAAACGCTGATCGAGAAGGACGCCGATTTCGCCAAGTTCGCCGGCCGCATCCAGCTCACCTATATTTACGAAGAGGTTCTCGGCTGGGATATCATGAAGGAGGGCATCGGCGCGCTCAAGAGCGCTCACCAGCGCGCCTTCAAAAAATACCTCGAACACGGCGTCGCCATCAGCCGCCTCAATCCGCGTCTGCTCGACTACGATCTGTCCCGCCTCAGCGCCGCGCTCGATCCGTCGTCCGACCTCGAGTTCGACTTCCTCGGCATCCAGACGATGTACGATCGCTACCTCATTATCGACAAAACCAAGACGCCGGCCCGCCGCATCGAGACCCCGCAGTTCTTCTGGCTGCGCGTCTCCATGGGCCTGATGCTCGACGAAAAGGGCGACCGCGAAGCACGCGTCACCGGCCTCTACGAACTATACAAGAGCCGCCGTTTCTGCAGCAGCACGCCGACTCTTTTCAACTCCGGCACGCTCCACTCGCAGCTTTCGTCCTGCTATCTCTATTACGTCGATGACTCGCTTGAGAGCATCATGCTCCGCGGCATCGCCGACAACGCGTTCCTCGCCAAATGGGCCGGCGGCCTCGGCGGCTCCTGGACCGCAGTCCGCGGTACCGGCGCCTATATTGCCGGCACCAACGGCGAGTCCCAGGGCGTCATCCCGTTCCTCAAGCTCCACAACGACCAGCTCGTCGCCGTCAACCAGGGTGGCAAACGCAAGGGCTCCGGCTGCGCGTATCTGGAAACCTGGCACAACGATATCTTCGAGTTCCTCGAGCTGCGCAAGAACACGGGTGACGACCGCCGCCGCACGCACGACATGAACACGGCGAACTGGATTCCCGATCTGTTCATGAAGCGCATGGAGGCCCGCCAGACCTGGACGCTCTTCCGCTCCAATCAGGTGAAGGACCTGCACGACCTTTATGGTCAGGCGTTCGAAAAACGCTATATCGAATACGAGCAGCTCGCCGAGGAAGGCAAAATCCAGGGCCAGAAGATCGAGGCGCTTGAGCTCTGGAAGAAAATGCTCTCGATGCTGTTCGAGACCGGACATCCTTGGATCACGTTTAAGGACGCCTGTAATATCCGCTCCCCGCAGGATCACGTCGGCGTCATCCACTCGTCGAATCTCTGCACCGAGATCACGCTCAATACGAGCAACGACGAAACCGCCGTATGTAATCTTGGCTCGGTCATCCTCGACTCGCATCTTCTGCCGACCGGCGAGCTCGACCACACCAAGCTCCGCGAGACCATCCGCATGGCGGTCCGGGCGCTGGACAATGTCATCGACATTAATTTCTACCCGACCCCGTCGGCGAAGACGTCGAATCTGCGTCACCGCCCGATCGGTCTGGGCGTGATGGGCCTGGCGCATGCGCTGTACCTCCGCGGACACGCCTTCGCGTCCCCGGAAGCGGTGGAGTTCAATGACGAGGCGATGGAAGCGATCGCGTTCTACGCCTACGAAGCCAGCTCCGACCTCGCAGCGGAGCGCGGCGCCTACTCGAGCTATAAAGGCTCGAAGTGGGACCGTGGACTCCTCCCGCAGGACACGCTGGATCTGCTCGAGAAGGAACGCGGCGTGGAAGTCGAAGTGCCGCGTGGTGGCAAACTGGATTGGACGCCCCTGCGCGCGAAGATCGCGCAGCAAGGCATGCGCAATTCGAACTGCCTCGCGATCGCGCCGACCGCGACGATCTCGAATATCACGGCGACCTCGCCCTGTATTGAACCCACGTATAAGAACCTGTTCGTTAAATCGAATCTCTCGGGGGAGTTCATTGTCTTGAATCCCTTCCTCGTGAAGGACCTCAAGGCCCGGGGCCTGTGGGATCAGGACATGATCGATAACCTGAAGTATTTCGATGGCGAGCTGAAGGACATCGAGCGCATCCCGAAGGATCTTAAAATCAAGTATCTGACCGCCTTTGATATTGATCCGAAGTGGATCCTGGACGCGGCCGCGCGCAGACAGAAGTGGATCGACCAGGCGCAAAGCGTGAACCTCTGGATCAAGACGCCCGACCTCAAGACGCTCAGCCACATGTATCGCCAAGCCTGGCACGTGGGACTAAAAACAACCTACTATCTCCGCAGCCTCGGAGCCTCCACGATCGAGAAAGCAACGGTGGGCGTGAAAAAAGAAATGCGCGGCGCGGTCAACGAAGGCTCCTCCGGCGGCCAGAACAGCGGCGACACCGGCGGCAGCCATTCAGCGACCATGAGCCCGTCGAATGGGGGCACAAAAAAGACCTACACCGCCGAGGAAAAAACCGCCTGCAGCATCGAAGCGATGAGAAACGGCGAGGCCTGCGAGGCGTGCCAATAAGCTGAAGGCGCTGTTGGCGAAGCTTTAACCGCCCCGAGTCGTTTGCGTCATGGCCGCAAGCGCCGGGGTGGCTAGTTCTTCGTGTGGTTCAAAGGCGACCATGAGCCCTGTCACGTACATGTTTTTGACCGTGACAACCGTCTGCTGGGTCGCGTGCGGCTGGCCGCGTATGCCTACCTTGAAAGCGGCCAGCCACCGGCGGCGGTGGTTGCAATCGTGAAGGAATTCCAGCAAAGTATTATGAAAACCTACGCGGAACCGAAGCCGCTGGGCACAGCCACGTTTGAGCCGATCCGGGCGGTGCGATACCTCGATGACGAGGACATTTTCGAAGTCGAGTTCGAGTCAGGCGAAACGTTCGCCGTCCCGCACGAGGTGATCCGGCGAGCCAACGGCATTTCGAACGCCGGCGAAGTCGATTCAGTCTGGATCGAAGCAGAAGTGCGAGCGGGTTTCTTGATCCGCTATAAAGACGGCGAACTCGCCGATTGCGCCTGGGATTTCGTGAAAGAGACTCCGTGAGGGTTCGTTTACTTCGTCGAGTTGCATTGCCTCAGACGGATCGTTAACTGCCGCGAGTTCTGGAAATAGTTTCCTCAGCCTGACCCTTGCCGATCACCTTGGTAGTTTTGTTCTCCGACCAGAGGTCGAGGAGAGGAGAGCCAATAGAATCGGGTTCTTTGCATTAGTCACCTCAGGCTGCCCCGGCCAAAGTTAGCCAACCGCGGTGCCGGGACAATTCCATTACGGACAGGATTGAGATGCTGCAATCGATGATGGGGTAGACCGGAAGCTTGAATTTGAAGTTGATGCACCACGTCGCCAGGAAGCACCCGGCAACGAACAGTATCCGAGATGCCTCACCCGGATTTATAGGTGATTACGACTGAGGGCTCGCTTACACTTCACTTCAAGGCACGTTGGAATCCCAATCCGTAGAATTTTCAGCAAAGCCGTTTACAGACTTAACCTATCTGCTTCAGTCGTTCTTTTCATGCCATCCGAAATTGCTAAGCCCGTGACTGAAGTCCCTCCATCTAGGGAGGTGGGAGTCGTTTACACCAAGCCATGGATGGTTGCGCTTATTTTAGATTTGGCGGGCTACACTGTGGGTCGAAGATTAGGTGAAATGGTCGCCGTGGAGCCTTCTGCGGGTGATGGCGCCTTTTTGCGTGAGATGGTGCGTCGTCTTGTTGAGTCCTGTCGTGGCCACTGCATCCCGCTGATTAATGCGGCGGAAGCGATCCGTGCCTTTGAGATAGATCCCCTCTCCGCCGCTAACGCGGTGGATATGGTTACCACCACCTTGATTGACCTCGGTGTTGCAAATACAACGGCCGCGTCGCTCGCACGTTCGTGGATCAAAACCGCCGACTTTCTTGAAGCCGCTCTTGGCTTTCCCATAGCCGATTTTGTTCTTGGGAACCCGCCCTACATTCGCCTTGAAGAAATTCCTTTGGAGAAAGCCGCGCTGTATCGATCATTTAGCGCGATGCGGGGCCGGGCCGACATCTATATTGCGTTTTACCAAGCGGCGTTGATGCAGCTTAAACCCGGCGGCGTGTGCGCCTACATTTGTGCGGATCGCTGGATGTTGAATGATTACGGCGCCACGTTGCGCGAGTATATCACCACGCAAGGCTTCGCAGTTCGCACGATAATCGAGGCTCACGATGTCGCGGCGTTTGAATCAGAAGTGTCGGCGTATCCGGCGGTCACTATCATCGCTCATGAGCCGCAAGGCGCGGTCGTGGTCGCAAAAGCACTTCCTGGAATAGAGACTGCAGATCGCGTCGACATAATCGGCTCTTTGACGAGTGGTTGCTCTAACAGAGTCGTGCGCACGGCGCATTTCCCGGACTGGTTTCGTGGAGGTGAGCCGTGGCCTTGTTCCTCCCCGGAAGCGCTGCGCCTGTTGAAGCATCTTGAATCCACCTTTTTCCCACTGGAGAGCGACGTCACCGGGACAAGAATTGGCATTGGCGTCGCAACCGGAGCCGATCGTATTTTCATTACACGCGAGAGACTGGATATCGAGCCCGATCGGATGCTGCCGCTAGCCATGGCCTCGGACTTGATAGGTGGCCGTGTGTCTTGGTCTGGCCATTTGTTGGTTAATCCGTGGAACGAAAAAGGGCTCGTCAATCCCGCCGACTATCCGCGTTTCAAGGACTATCTGTACAAGCACCATGCCCTGCTGAGCGTCCGTCACACGGCGAAGGAGCGACCCGCCCAATGGCATAAAACCATTGATCGCTTAAATTTGCGTCTGCTCCAAAAAGAAAAACTTTATATCGCCGACATCAAAGATCGCCTGCTTCCTTGCCTCGATTGCGGGCAGACTTACCCGCAGCACAATCTCTACTGGATCACTTCCGAGCAATGGGATCTTCGAGTGCTCGGAGCGCTTCTTATGTCGGCAGTGGGCGAATTTTTTATCCATTGTTACGGCGTGCGTATGCGCGGCGGTTTTTTGCGCTTTCAGGCGCAATATCTTCGTCGGGCGAAGCGATCTGCGTGCCCAACGCGGTTCCGATCAATAGTCGACCGTCCGCCAGCACCATCATGCCGTCCAGCTTGCCCATGGTGTCCGATGGTACCCCCAGATGATAAACCGGGCGCGCGGGTCCCGTCAACGTTCCATCGCGACCGATGGAGAATCCATGAACCGTGTCGGAGTCGAATTCGGCCACGAGCAGCGTTTGTTGATCGCGCGACAGCGCAATGCCGTTCGGCTTCCAGGGAAGGGTGACGGCGGTCTCGCGGGCGAACGTTCCCGCAGCCAGTCGCCAGACCAGATTCGAATTCGGATCCGTGTAGAAGATCGTGCCATTCGCCAGAATGGCGATGTCGTTGGAAAGCGTGCCCTGCGTGACCGCGACCTTCTCCCAGGTTTTCGGATCCCAGGCGTAGATGGCCTTGTCGCCGCTGGCGCAGCCGTAAAGCCGACCATCGGGTCCAAAGGCGATCCCGTTCGCCCGCCCAGTTGCGCCGTCGAGGAGCGTCTTCGCGCCGGTGGTCTGGTCGACCTTGAAGAGTTGCGCCCGCGGAACATCCGTAAAATAGAAGTCCCCGTTCGAGTCCCAGGCCATGCCCTCCGCAAACTGGTGACCGCTCGACACAATCTCCCAGTCGGAACCTGCAGTGAAGACGACGTCAGCCGCGCCGGGTAGGCCGGGGAAAAGGAACAGGACGAAAAGGCGGGGTAGCATGTCGTCAGGTAAGTCATCTTGCCTAAAAAGGAAACTTTGTTCCGCTGCATCCCGCCGCCGACGGAGTGAGTTCCCAAGCTCGAATTCATCCGTGCGATCGGCTTGTCACGACGGCGAATTCCCGGCGAAGTACAGGTATGACTTCGCTCCGATTCATCGCTGCATCGTTGATGGTGATCGCAGGAATGTTGCCCCTTGCCGTCTCATGGGCCGCGGATACGAAGCGCCCGAACATTGTCTTCATCCTGGCCGACGACCTCGGCATCGAAGGTCTCGGCACTTATGGAGGGACGTCGTACTCGACGCCAAATCTGGACCGGCTGGCGTCGACCGGGATCCGTTTTGACCGGGCCTACTCGCAGCCACTGTGCGCGCCGACCCGCCTACAAGTTATGACCGGCCTGTATAATTTCAGAAACTGGCAGGCGTTTGGTGTCATGGATCCGGCGGAGCGGACCTTTGCCCATGCGTTGCGCGACGCGGGATACAAGACCGGCATCGTGGGCAAGTGGCAGCTATTCAGCTACGATCCACCCGACATGCCGGCGTGGCGGGGCAAGGGGCAACCCGCGGAAATGAGCGGCTTCGACGAATTCTATCTGTGGCATGCACTGCATACGGAGGACAAGGGATCCCGCTATGCGGATCCGACAATCTACGATAACGGCATCCTGCGCCGGGATCTCGCGGGCGCATACGGTCCGGATCTTTTCGTCGACTATATCAAGGGATTCTTCCGGCGGCATCGCAGCGAGCCGTTCTTCCTGTATTATCCCATGGTGCTGACCCATGATCCCTTCGTACCCACTCCGGACAGTGAAGACTGGAAGGATCCGACGAAGCGGCAGGTCGAGTTTGACAAGGACCACCCTGACGATGTGGTTGCGATGAAGAAGAAATCCGGTCGGGTGAAGTATTTCGCCGATATGGTCGCCTATGCCGACAAACTCGTGGGCAGGCTGATCGATGAGCTGGATACACTCGGACTGCGCGAGCAAACGTTGATTGTGTTCATGACCGATAATGGCACGCACGGCTCGATCGTATCCGATTTTCGAGGACGGTCGGTCCGGGGCGGAAAGGGCCTTAGCTTGGAAACCGGGGTGCGGGTGCCGCTGATCGCCAACTGGCCCGGCACAATTTTACCGGGAAGCGTCTCCGATGATATCATCGATTCCGTCGATCTTTATGCAACGCTGCTCGATGTTGCTGGAACGGCTCCGGCGCACCCGATTGACGGTCGCACTTTCCTGCCGCAGTTGCGAGGCGAGCGCGGACAGCCGCGCGAGTGGGCATTTTTTCACCACGATCCGAGGCCCGGCGTGGATAAGGAGAATCGACGGCTCGAGCGCTGGGCGGTCGACAGGCGATTCAAGTTGTACGAGGACGGTCGTCTCTACGATTTCGAGGCGGACTCGGAGCAGGTGCGTCCGATTCCGGCCGGCGAAGGAGGCGCGGCGGCGACCGCCGCCCGCGCGAAGCTGCGCGGAGTGCTGGATCGACTGCGGTAGCGGTCCTGCAGAAGCGGTTTGATGGGGCAGCCTGTTGCACGTGGCCGGTACGCGTGGAGTCGACGCTCAATCTTGTAAACGGTGATCCGGCGAGCAGATTCAATATCCAGCTTGTCCGGGCCTGCCGGTCAATCGTCGTCGGCTCTTTATAGCCCGAATCATTTACCTATGTCTGTAGCCACCCACTCAGGACCTGATTTTGAACTTGAGCTCCACGCGGCCGAAGTCACTCGCGTGGTCGACGCCACGTCCCGCAAAATCGATTGGATTTGGTTCAGTTCCCTGGAACCACTCTAGGAGCGCCACACCGGGAACGTATAACCTGTCACCAAACCGGGTCGACCGTCGCGTTCGATTGTATAGGGCCGGAGGGGCGGGAGGTCTGGTCGTTCCTCTTCTTCCCAGCGGAGAGCCGTCGACTTCACGACGTAGCGCGGTAGCATTACGGTCCCCGAACCGGGTATTAACGTTGAGGAATCCGATCGCGACTCGGGGTCAGCAATCGACGTCGTGATTTCGAAGGGCTTTGCCCCGGCAAGTAAGCGCTCGCTCGCGGTGTTCACGAGCGCTCGTACGCGGTTTGAGAAGCGACTGGGCGGGTTGTGCGCCGTCTCTGCCGGAGTCTCGCTCAAACTCGACGTCGCTGACCGGGAGGCGAAGATCGCCGGTCGTTCCGTTGTCTGCGCGCGCAGCGACTGTTCGGCCCAGATTGGGGCAGCAACAGAAAGTAGGACGCGTAACGTGAAGTCCATCGGGGTACGGGTGTGAACCCCGAACGATGTACGGGTTTCGACGAAATGAAGCGAACTTTACCATTAGAATATATAGTCGGGTAAAAGGGGCTGCCGACGGGGTCATGCCAGGAATCCGGACAGGATGCATGGGAGCTCTGGCGGTTCGGTGCCACCGCGTTTGTGAAACCGATGCAGCAGCGACCCGACGCCATCGGTTTCGCCCATCTGCCGCCGGACCGCGAGCCATGGCTTCGCGGTCGGCACCCAGAGGGAAAACAGGGCATAAACGCTGCGTGCCGCTACGCCCGAAACGCCGCTGGGGCCGCGGCCTGATGCTCCTCCGGGGTTGAGTCGCAACAGCGGAAAGCAGCGAAAGAGGTGCGTGCAGGGCGGTACGGTCGGAGCTGGGGGGTATAATCACGGCGGACATTTCCAGCCGTCGTGCGATTGACGAGGGTACCCGGCCGGACACTTTCGTGCTCTTCTCATGAGCGAACTCGACCTGGCTGCGCTTCGTCAACTCCCCCACGCCGCGCCGTGGCGGCTGCGTGTCGCCGAGTTTGTCGAGGCACCGCCCGCGCAGTCGTTCATCGTCGGCGTTATTCTACTAAACTCCGCGGTGCTCGGCCTCGAAACCAACGCGGAGGTGATGAACTCCGCTTGGGGCGGTGTGCTGGTGATCATCGATCGCCTGTGCCTCGCCATCTTCGTGGTGGAACTGGCGCTGAAGCTGGCAGTGTATCGCGGATTGTTTTGGAAGAGCGGCTGGAACTGGTTCGACCTGGCGGTGGTCGCCGTCGCGCTGGCGCCGGGCGCGGGACCGTGGGCTGTTTTGCGCGCGCTCCGGGTGCTGCGCGTTCTGCGCCTGCTTACCGTGATTCCGCAATTACGGCGCGTGGTGGCGGCGTTCCTGCACGCGATTCCCGGCCTCACCGGTGTAATCGCGGTGATGACGATCTTCTTCTACACGGCCGGCGTGCTTGCGACGAAGCTCTTCGGCGGCGCGCATCCGCAATGGTTCGGCGGGCTGGGTGAAAGTCTCTATACGCTGTTCCAGATCATGACGCTCGAAAGCTGGTCCATGGGCATCGTGCGGCCCGTGATGGAAACGCATCCCTGGGCCTGGGCTTTTTTCGTGCCCTTCATCGTTATTGCCACGTTCACGATTCTGAACCTGTTCATCGGTATCATTGTTTCCACGATGCAGGAACTCGCTGCTGCGGACGTGGTGGCAGAGGCGGCGGCGAGCGCATCGTCGGCGGACGCAAAGCCGGAAGACCCGAAGGCCGTGCTCGCACGGATCGAGGCCGATCTGGCGGAGCTGCGGCGTCAGTTGGGCTGACGTTGCGGAGAAATCAAAAGGGCCAATGATGGGTCAGGAGCTAGCCGAAGGGGTCATGCTAGGAATTCGGACAGGATACGTTTGAACGCTGGTCGGTCGGTGCCACCGCGCTCGTGAAACCGATGCAGCAGCGCCCCGACGCGATCGGTCGCACCCATCTGTACCGCTCCGCCAGCCATACCATTTAAACCCGACGTGGTACGTTTGAGCGCGGCTGCCAGCATCAGTTTCTCCTCCGCCGATTTCTTCCCCATCGGTCCGCCCCCTTCGCATCAGCGGTGATGTTACAGGCAGCTCCCGTCGTCATGCTGCCGGTTGATGGAGAGAGCACAACACCGATTGACGAAGATTGCCAATCGGGCTAAGATAGAACCATGCCAACCCAGAACGTGAACCTGACGCCTGAACTCGACCGCTTCGTGAAGAAGGCCGTGGAAAGCGGTGCGTTCAACAACGCTAGCGAAGTCCACCGCGCCGCGCTGATTGCCATGGCCCGAGAAGAGGAAGAACGCGAATTAAGGCTCCTCCGGCTCCGCCAGGAAATCCAACTCGGTTTGGACTCGGGCGCGCCCGTCGAAATCTCTAACCTCGAAACTTTCATGGACGAATGCGCGGACGACGCCCGAAAAGACTTTCGAGTAAAACCGTGATCTGATGCTAATGCGCTATTTTCCCGCCGCGCGCCCCGACATCAAGAATGCTCGCAAATGGTCGGTGGAGAATTTCGGCGATGCGGCCCTTGAGCGATACAAGACGCTGCTCGCTGTAGCCATCGCTGAGATCCACGCCGATCCCCAGCTCCTCTACTCGTACGAAATGCCAGCTCTTCAAACCGGCATTCGACTATATCATATCAGGCACAGTCGCAAGCGAGCTGCGGTCCATGATCAGATTGTGGGCAGTCCACGTCATTTCGTTGTCTATTTGATCTCGAACGACGGCACGATCATCGTACGAGTGCTGCCTGAGCGTATGGAAATAGCTCGTCAGATCGAAGAGGCACTATGAATACCAACGCGAAAGGGGCCAGTGCTGGAGATCGGTCGAAACTTCGCTCGTTTGAACCGATTCGCCATGGCTTTGTGCTTCTGCCCACGCACAGGCCGCCGGGGGATGTGAAGTTCTACGAGTGGCGTAATCACGCCCGTGTCGACGGAACGCACGACTACCATCGACTCAACGGCTACCTGAGCCAGGACGGCAAATTCGTCACCATCTGGTTCGGCGTTTTAGAGCCAATATTTCTTGAGAGCTGGTTTCAGGAAGAAGGTCTGGAGCTTCCAGAGTACAACGAAGAACTATTCCGGGGCCACATCGAATCTGAAGAGCAGGCGCTCCACATTCTGAAAGCGTTGCGTCCACATACGTGGCTACCGCAAGTTTTGCGGTCTGATCCGAGCCAGCGTATTGTCTGCGAATTGCTCAAAGATCCCATCCCGGGCTCTGTGCCAGCGGCCGGATGAAACTCACTTAAACCGGGCGGCTTGAACCTCACGGTTTCTTCCGTCGATATTCTTCCCGGACTTTATCAAGAAAGTTCTTTTTTGGTTGGATGGAGTTTCTTCACTTTGTGAATCGATGTTGAGTGGTCGATCGGGGGGGCAAGAGCAGCGAAAACTCTGTTCAGTTGTGAGGCCGTACCCCGAAGTCAGGCGGAGCCGATCTGGCGTTCATATACGATCGTTTAACGCTGGGAAGCGTGCCTACGGTCAAGATCATCGGGCCCTATCGGTTTCATTTCTATTCGAGCGATCGTGATGAGCCGTTTCACGTGCACGTGGAGAGCGACTCGACCGCAGCGAAGTTCCCGCTGCATCCCGTAGGGCTCGGCTTCGCACCGACGATCACTCGTGCGTCCCTTTCACCAGCCACGGATCGCGGGTTTGGCGTTGAAAGGTTTTCAGCCTCGCCACCATGCGATCGAGCAGTTCGCGGTGCGCACGATCGTCCGCCAGGTTGCGAGTCTCCTCGGGGTCCGTCTGCAGGTCGTAGAGCTCGAAACGCGGCCGGCGCAGATAACTCTGGACGGTCCGCCGGCCCAGCCGCCCGGCGGCCTCCGGACCCGCCACGGATTGCCACGTGGCCGAACTCCACAGATCGGAGGCCAGGGGAAACTCGAGCGAGTGGGCTACGTTCCAGATGAGCTTGTAGCGCCGATCGCGCACAACCCGCATCGGATAATACATCGTCACTTCGTGAAACGTGTGCGACGCGTAGATTTCGCTCCACTCCGGGGCGTTCGCCCGGCCGAGCACCGGCAGGATGGAGCGGCCATGCATCTCGACCTCGGGCGACCACGCCCCGGCATAGTCGAGAATTGTCGGGGCGATATCCACCCAGCTGACCATGGCATCGCTGACGACGCCGACCTGAGGGGTCCGCGGATCGCGGATCACGCAGGGAAGGCGCAACCCCGGCTCGTAGACGTTGGTCTTGGCCCCGGGAAACGCCGCGCCGTTGTCGGCGATGAAAATGACCAGGGTGTCGTCCCAGTGGCCCGTTTGTTTCAGCACTGCAACCAGCCGGCCGAGCCCCTGGTCGAGGCGGGAGACGCTTTGGTAATATTGGGCCAGCTCGGCGCGCGTCGCGGGGGTGTCGCTCAAATACGAGGGTACCAGCACCTGCTCCGGCGAATACAACACCTCGTCGACTCCCGTGTAACGGTGGTCGTTGGCAAACGTGTTGGGCTTATCCGGGAGCTCGTCAAAGCGCGTGCCAAAACGGTGGGCATCGCAGGTTGCCACCATCACGAAGAACGGCCGGGGGATCAGCCGCTGAAATGAACTGGCCCGCGTCGTCGACGCAGCGCACGATGTCGCGTCCATACAGGCGTCGCTCGAGGGTGACCGGCAGATTCGTCGCCGGCACGGTTACGTCGAATTCATAGATTTCGTACGGGCGGGCATGCACGGATCGCCCGAATTTTGCGGTACGATAGCCCGCTGCGCGCATGAGCAGCGGCAGGGACTTCACGTCCGGCCGCGAGGAGAAGTTATGCTCGCCATGGGCCAGCCCATACTGCCCGTTCGCGTGATGGTGCAGTCCGGTCATAATCACCGCGCGGCTCGGACTGCAACTCGACGTGGTGCAAAACGCGTCCGAGAAAAGCGTGCCGTTGCGCGCCAGCGCATCGAGGTGCGGCGTCTTGATGACGGGGTTGCCGTAGCAGCCCGCGTCCCGCCCCATGGCGTCGACCAGAAACAGGACGACGTTGCGCGGTTTGGCCGGCCGGGCAGGTTCGACCGCCGCGGTCGCAGCGGCCCACGCACCGGCCTGGAACAATGTCAGGCAGGCGACGAGTAACGGGCTGAAGACGCGAGGGGGGTGCATGAGCGAGAGGTCGATTCGCGACCGGCGGCGACGAGCGGTCAAGGACCTACTGCGCGGGGCGTTCGCCGGTCACCTGATCGTTGGTATCATCTCGATGATACTTTTGGATCATTGCAGTCCGGTCGCGGGCGGGCAATCCTGCGGACGGACGGGGTGCGACGCCTCCGAGTGAGCTCGCATCCGGTTCGAAGTGCGGTAACGGACCGATTCAAGGTGTCATCCCCATGCAAGCGGCGGAATTCAAATGCTGGTTCTCGATCTTTGTGTTCGCCGTCGCGGCGGCGTACAGCCGCGCGGCTTCTCCGCCCAACATCGTGGTGATCCTCGCCGACGACATGGGCTATTCCGACATCGGGTGCTTCGGATCGGAAATCCACACATCCGCGCTCGACCGACTGGCGGCGGAGGGGATCCGCTTCACCCAGTTCTACAACGGAGCGCGCTGTAATCCGACGCGGGCGTCCCTGCTCACCGGTCTTCATCCCGCGCGGGCCGGCATGGCATGGATCACTGAAGATCTTGGTCTGCCGGCCTATCTCGGCCATCTCAACCGCCGTTGTGTTACGATGGCTGAAGTGCTGCGCCCCGCGGGGTACACCACGCTCATGGCGGGCAAATGGCACTTGGGTCACGAACGCGGCCAATGGCCTGTCGATCGCGGCTTCAATCGCTATTTTGGCCTGCTGCACGGCGCCGGCAGTTACTGGGAGATTCTGCCGGGTGGGTCGTTTCAAATGGCGCTCGATGATCAATACTGGCGGCCGAATCCGAACGACCATGACTACTATCTCACCGATGCAATCACGGATCGCTCAATCGAGTTCATTGAGGGAGCAGCCCGGGCCGGAAAACCCTTCCTGCTCTACGTGGCCTACACTGCGCCGCACTGGCCGCTGCATGCGCGGCCGGGCGACATCGCCAAGTACCGGGGCAAGTACCGCGCCGGCTGGGATGCCGCGCGGGCTACGCGCTACCAGCGGCAGCTCGAACTGGGCGTGATCGATCCCCAATGGGCGCTCTCGCCGCGCGATGGATCCGTGCCGGCATGGTCCGACGTCCCCGAGGCCGAGCGAGATCTGTGGGATCTGCGCATGGCGGTGTATGCGGCAATGATTGACCGGATGGACCAGGGCATTGGCCGCGTCATGGCGCGACTCGAGCTTTTGAAGCAGCGGGAGAACACCCTCGTAATGTTCCTGTCGGACAATGGCGGCTGCCACCTCGATCCCCTTCGCGACACCGCCGGCTCCGATCCCGACGTGCCGCCGGGACCGCGGGGTGGATACTGGGGATACGGGCCGCCTTGGGCGAATGTTTCGGATACGCCGTTCCGGAAATTCAAGCAGTTCGTCCACGAGGGCGGCATCGCCACTCCGCTCATTTGTTCCTGGCCCGGGGGAATCAAGGATCCCGGCCGGTTCAACCACCAGCCGGGACAAGTGATGGATATAATGGCGACGATGCTCGACGTTGCCGGGGCATCCTATCCGGCGGTGCACGCAGGGCAGGCGATCACGCCGCTGGATGGACGGAGCTTTGCGCCGGTGTTTCGCGGTGAGCGCCGGTCGGAACTTCCCGCGATGTACTGGGAGCACAACGGCAACCAGGCCGTGCGGGTCGGCGACTGGAAGCTGGTGGCGGCCCAAAGTGCGCGCCACGGCTGGGAATTGTACGACGTGGCCGCCGACCGCACGGAATTGCGCGACCGGGCGGCGGATTTCCCCGGCCGCGTCGAGGAGATGAAAGCACGGTATCAGCGCTGGGCGGACGAAGTGGGCCTTGTGCCGAACGAGGAGGCAAAACGGCGGCGGAACGAAAGGACGCGATGAACGCCCCGGCCTTCCGCACTCCGCTGTACCGCCCACCCTCCGTCGCAATATGAATCCCCGAATCGCAACACTACCCTTCGTCTTCTGCCTCCTGGCCCAACTCGCGGCTGGCGCGACCGCAACGCGGCCGAACATCCTGCTCATCCTTTCGGACGATCACAGCGTGCCGCATCTCGGCTGCTACGGCAGCCCCAATGCGATCACGCCGAACCTCGATGCGTTTGCCGCCCAAGGTATGCGCTTCAACCGGGCTTACACCACGGCGCCGCAATGCGCGCCCTCGCGAATTTCGATGTTTGCCGGACGCTCGCCCGTGGGACTCCGCATCACCCGCTTCACGCAGCCCGCACCGGTGGACACCGTGTTCTTCACCGACGTGCTGCGGTCCCACGGGTACTGGGCGGGAATCGACGGGCGACATCACCACCTCGACGGCGCCCGCATCGAGAAAGAGGCCTATGTGGCGGACGCGTTGCAGGAGGCCGGGTTGAAATATCTCGACCGACGGTTCGATCACGTCCGCATCCTTTCCACCAAGTCGGCGACTGATCTTGCCCGGGTGTCGGAGGTTTTCGCCGAGGCCCTGGACAAGGTTCCGGCCGGTCGGCCGTTTTTCCTGTACTTCGGCTTTAGTCAGCCGCACCGGGCGTGGAAGGGAGTGTCGCCGGGCGTCACCTTTGATCCCGCCCGGTTGAAGCTTCCGCCGGATTTTCCGGACTTGCCGGAGGTGCGGGCGGATTACGCCGATTTTCTGCATTCCGTTTACGATCTCGACCAGGGCTTCGGCGCGGCAATGAAAGTGTTGGAGAAGCGTAGTCTCGCCGCCAACACGCTGGTCATCTTCATGGGCGACAACGGAGAGGCGCTGCTGCGGGGCAAAGGAACGCTCTACGAACGCGGCACGCACGTGCCGCTGCTCGTGCGCTGGCCCGGCGTGGTCAAGCCGGGTACGCAGTCGGACGCACTGGTAAGCGGGGAGGACCTCGCCGGCACCGTGCTGGAGGCGCTGGGTTTACCGGCGCCGGCGGCGATGACCAGTGTGAGTTTCCTGCCGGCGCTCAAGGGGCGGCCCTTCACGGGGCGCGACTATGTCTATGCGGAGCGCGGCTGGCACTATGGACCGATCACCCGGACGGATGGCCTCGATCTCTCCCGCTCGGTCACCACGAAGCGGTATCACTATATCTACCACGCGCTGCCCGATCGTGCCTACACTCCAGTCGACATGCCGGGCCCGCCGGCCTGGCGGGCAGTTACCCGGGCGCACCTCGAGAATTCGCTCTCACCACTGCACGAGCGTCTGCTCTTTGCCTCTCCCCGCCCCGAGTTTCAACTCTACGATCTCGAGTCGGACCCTCATGAACTCAACAATCTCTCGGGGCAGGCCGCGACGGCGGCGATCGAAGCGACGCTTCGCAGCGCCTTGGGAAAGTGGATGGTGCGCGAAAGCGATTTCCTGCCGCCACCCTCCCCACAGTGGCCCCGGGAATAACCTCCCTTCCGTTCATGATTCGTTCGGAGGGGGCCGGGCGTTTCACCCGGGCGGTTTTCACCGAGACGCAGGACGTGAGTGCAGGCGGCAGCGCGAGCGCAGTGGTGGCCACAGCGGACGTTTTGCGTAATTCGCGACGATTCATGTGTTTCAAAAATGCTACGAGGGGCAGACCAACGTCTCCGGCCGTCGGTCATCCCAGTTCGATGAGTCCGCGTTGAATGGCCATGGTCGCCGCCTGTGTGCGGTCACTGGCCCTGAGTTTCTGCAGGATGTGACCCATGCGGCGCTTCACGGTGATTTCCGAGACCTTCAGCACGTCGGCGATTTCCTTGTTGCTCCGGCCGCCGACGACGTGACGCAGCACCTCCAGCTCATCGCTGTTCAAGCTGGGGCGCGACATGTGTTGAGCCAGATCAGCCGCCACTGCGGGCGGAAGGTAAAACTTTCCCTCGTGAACCGTGTGGATCGCGGCAATCAACTCCTCGTACGGACCGGACTTGATCAAGTAGGCGTGGGCTCCCGCCTCCAGCGCCCGGCGCACGTTTTCATCGCCGGCGAAACTGGAGAAAACGATGATGCGGGCGGGCGGAGTTTCCCGGCACAACAGAGCGGTTGCCGCCACCCCGTCGACATCCGGCATCCGCAGGTCCATCAAGACGATATTCGGGCGGTGTTTCCGGAACTGATCGAGCGCCTGCTGGCTGTCGCTGGCCTCGGCCACCACGGCCATGTCGGGTTCCAGATTGAGCGATGCGACCAATCCCATCCGCACGACGAAATGGTCGTCCACCACCAGGATTCGTATCCGCGTGTCAGGGTGTTCGCTCATCGTTCGTCGATACTCACCAGAGTATGGGGCGCGGGGGCAGGTGGGTGATTCCGCGTTTCCCGGAGTTGGATCTCAATTCATGTTCCCTGTCTGGGTTCGCTGTGGAGGAGAAAAACTGCGCCGATCTTTCGGCTTCGCTCGTGCATTCCAATCAGGCCAAAGTGGCCGCTGGCGTGTCCAGGCGCCTGCTCGGCGACGAACCCACGCCCGTCGTCCTCCACGCAAAGGCGCACCCCGTTGCGTTCGTAGAATAGTTCGACGCGAATCCGGCTGGCGGAGGCGTGCTTGAACGCGTTGGTCACCGCCTCGGCGGCGATGCGCAGGAGATGATGTTCGACCAGCGCAGGTAGCGATGTTGCGACCCCGTGCACCTGGACGTCGATGAGGGACGTCGAATCGTTTCGTAGTTGCGCCGCCGTCTGCTTGATTGCCGCGGCCAGCCCCCCGGATTCCAGGGCCGGCCGACGCAAATCCCAAACGGAGCGCCGGACTTCCGACTGGCTGCGCTTGAGCAGGCGATTCACGACTTCCAAGCGCCGGCTGACGGGATCGTCCTTTATTTGCGATACCGCCGCATTCAGCTGGAGGGATATCCCCGTCAGTTCCTGGTCCAGCGTATCGTGCAGTTCCTGTGCGATGCGCGTGCGTTCCTCCAGGATGGCTTCGCGATGCGCCTGTTCCTTCAACGCTGTTGTTTGCGCGTGCACTTGCCGGCGGAGTAACCAGACCCAGAGGAGAATCCCCAAGGCAGTTGCCGAGATCACCCCGAGCGCCTGCCATAGCCGCCGCGCGGACCACCACGCCGGCGGTTCGATCACGCTTATGTCCGCGGCAGAACGCAGGAGCAGGGAAAACGTCCGCGGACTCAACCGAGCGCCGTCGGTGGTGGTCTCGGCAACCACACTGATTCCTGTGAGATCGAGCAGGCTTCCCGCGGCGGGTAGTTCGGGTGCCTCTTCACTTTCCAGACTCAACTGTGCATGGAAGATGGAGTCATCCGCTTGGATCACCAGCAAGCGCGCCCGTTGTTGCCGGACTGATTCCAACAGGAGTCCACGAACCATTACCAGACCGCCATCCCACCCTCCGCGGCGCAGTTGCTCGGGGGTCGCTCGAAAGGGCTGGGGCTCCGGGACTTTCCCCGTGCGCCGAAACACGGCGTCTTCCAATAGCGCGCTGTAGGTGCCGGGTGCCGGAAAACCGAGGACCTCGACGGCATCGCCCAGGGCGAGCGGTTCCGTTTCATTCGTGCGAATCTGCAGGCCGGTTGAACCTTCGCGGATAAATACCGCAACTCCGGGCTCGTAGTGGGTCACCACGCCCCGGACCTTCACACGATGGCGGCCCGCCTTGTTGAGCTCCCAGCGCAATAGATCCTCCACTGAATGCGCGGGAGCGTCGAATGGGTTCGCCGGCGCCGGGTGCAGCACTGTGATGGCATCCCGGCTTGAGACCGTGAAGCGGGGCGCGATCCACTGCCGCTTTTCGTTGAACCGACCCGAGACAACTCCCTTCAACTGCACCCGGGCATCCACCAGTCGCTCGAGATCGTCAACCAAAGCAGTCGAGCAGCCGACCTCGACCCGTCCGTTTCCCATGGCCAACAACACTCCTTCGCTGGTAAGGCTACGCACGATGCCTTCGATCTCAGCCAACTGACAGTCCTCCTGCCCTGATGTCATTTGCTCATAGGTGCGACGTCGCGGCTCGGGCAGTTCGGCGTATCCCAGCTCGGTCCGGCTCAACTCGCGCACGGCCGGCGCATACCGCCCAGCAGGTGAGGATCCGCGGGGTCGCTGCGACAGTGACACGGAACTATTTCCGGTGGGGTCTGCAGTCTGATGCCTATAATGCCGACCGGATCGAAGAGAACCGCGGCCCTAACTCGATTCTGTTTGGAATCGGTTCCGCCGGCGGAGTCGTGAACACCCTGACGAAGCGGGCCAACCTGACACGTGATTTCCGGCGCGTTTCGTTTACGATCGGCAGTTACGACAGCTATCGCGGCACATTGGATGTGAATCAGAGTTTGTTGGACGGGAAACTCGGGGTGCGGTTGAACGCGGTTTACAGCCAGCAGAACGATTATCGCGAACATGCCTTCAACGACACCCAGCGTATCCATCTCGCCTCGACCTGGCAGCCTCGTCAACGGACGCGGTTTCGGATCGATTATGAAGTGGGAGAAATTGAAAATATCGGCGTGCGACCCGCGCCGGCCTTCAACGGTGTCAGTGGCTGGCTGGACGCGGGCGCACCCATCGTGCAGAGCGTGCAAACCAGCAACCTGGGTGCGCTCGGGCTGACGCGGTACAACGTCAGCCAGCGCCGCATCACGTATGTGGGAAACCTGGACGCCGTATACAATTATCAGGGCCAGAATCGCGCGACAGGAAACGGTAACGTGATCCTGGACCGCAGCCTGGCGGACTATACCGTCAATCCGGTGGGCGGGTTTAATCGGCGCGACGCGAATCTGCAGAACCTGACGGCATTCTGGGAGGAGAAACTGTTTGACCATACTTTCCTCGAGCTGTCGCACAACGTTCAGGTGCCCAACCGAAAATCGTTCGTTTCGGGACAGGGTCGCACCGGGAACGCCACCTTGTACGCCGATCCACAGGCCTTCCTTCCGAATGGATCACCGAACCCCCATACCGGAGACCTGATGTTTGAAGGCGGTCGCTGGACCACTGCCACCAACCGGCAAAAGTCCCACAATACGCGCTTGATGCTTTCGCACGAACTCGATTTCGGCAAGTGGGGCAACTACCGTCTCGCGGGCATGGGCGAGTACGAGTGGCGGAAAGAGCTGAACCACAACTGGGTCGAGGCGTGGGAAGGCCGCCTGTTCAACGCCGCCCCCGAAAACGATCAGAATCAGGTTTGGCGCCGCTTCTATGTCACTTCCGGCGACTGGGGAACGTATCATTCTGGAACAGGCCCCATCAATGGTTTGCTGCAAAACATTCCGGACCCCACGACTCCAGGCCGGATGTTGAACTCCACGTGGGTGCCCTTCAGTCGAGGCGGCCAGCGTGACAACATCGAGCGCCAAACGACGCTGCTCTTCGGCAGCCACGCCCGGTACTTCCGTGACCGGCTGGTGCTGGGCTTCGGCTTCCGCAAAGACGAACTCGAGCTGGATGTCAGGCAGTCGGAACGTGATCCGGTGACCAACGAGTGGTCGTTGGGCGCTCCCGGCATCGTGCCCTCCCACGAAGAGTTCTCCGGCACAACCCGGACGCTGGGGGCAGTGGGGCATGCCACGCGCAATATTTCGCTGTTCTACAATTTTTCCAACAGTATCGACATTCCTAATACAGCCCATCTAATCCTCCCGGATGGCCGGGTGCCACCGACCTCGGAGGCAAGGGGATAGGACTACGGAATCGGACTTTCGTTTTTTGATGGAAAGCTCAGCGCCCGGGCCAATCGCTTCATCGTGGAAATGATTGGGGCCACAGGCGGCGGATTCAGCGGCACCGCCGACAATCCCACGGTGTTGAACAATCGCATTCTAAGCGCGCTCGTCGCCGCAGGTTCCATTTCCCAACAGACGGCGGATGCACGCACCTTTATCACCAACCAGGCAACGATCGACCGGAAACTGGAAGGCTATGAGTTCAATCTCACGGGTGCCCTCACGAAGAACTGGCGGCTGACCGTCAGCTATTCCTCCACCGATGGCTTCGACAGCAATATCGGCCCGGAGGTCAAGGCATGGGCGGCCGAGGCGCTGCCCTGGTACCTCCAATACGGCAACGTTCCGACCGGGGTGGAAGGGACGAACGGTCAGCTTCTCGACGTCGCTGGACTGGTGGCCATGTGGGAAGCCGACGTGCAGCGGCTGCGCTGGGTGCGCGAAGGCGATCTGATCCTCGGCAACCGCAGGCACAAGTTCAGTGTCTTCACCCGCTACGGTTTCGAGGAAGGACCGCTGCGCGGCTCGTATGTCGGTGGAGGCTATCGGTATCAGGGCAAGGCGCCACTGGGATTCGACAACAATGAAGAATTGCAATGGGGCAAGGCCCAGGGCGAAGCGGATGCCTTGGCCGGCTATCGTTTCCGCGGAAAGAAGTTGCCATTCTTCAAGAACGTCAGCCTTCAACTGAACGTGCGAAACCTGTTCAACGACACCGAGCCGCGCGTCACGACTCTCAGCGGTGACAGCACCAGCGTTCGCCGGGCAGTGATCATTGCGCCGCGTTCGTGGCGGCTCACCGCCAACTTCGAGTTCTGAGGGGTGTGAGAACAAATTTCTTCTGTTAGGCGGCCACGAGGGAGAGGGAGTCGTTGCGGGCCGCCTGGGCATCGAGGCGGTGCTTCCAGAACTCGTCCAGCCGCCGGCTGCTGTGGATGCAGCGCAGGGCCAAAATGTTCTCGGCGCCTGGCTCGGACCAGAACATCCCCGATTGTTTGCAGCGCGCGCCGATGACGGTTTTGCAGCCGGCTTCCACGACGCCCGAACCGATGAAGTAGCCCGCTTTTCGGAATGTTCCGTACTGCATCCGGCTGACGTTAGTCACGAAGTAGTGCAGAGTTTTTTCGACTGCCGGGTCTTCGGGCTTGCCCGCGCAGGCCCGGCGCGTTTCTGCGATCAAATCCTCCACCTTGTCCTTGAGCAGCCATTTCGCCCAGTGGCGAAGCCGAGACTTGTGGTTCGGATGCGCCTTGCCGACGAGGGCATCCAGCACCTGCCCCGCATGCTCCATGGCATGGAAAAAATCGACGATTTGGGTGCAGTCCTTGAAGTTGAGCTTGCCCATGTTTTCTAGGCCGGTGGCTCCGTCGATGAGCACGACGACCTTGGCGGCCGTGCCGAAGCCGCGCCGGAGCGCCTCCTGGCGCAGAAACGGACCGAACTCGTCGATGGGCATGAAGCCGGAAACGTAGCTCGTCGATTCCCAGTCGCGCACCGGGTGGCCCTCTGCATCGACTCGGTGCTGGGTAAACACGCACCCCAAATAGACCTGCTTGGTCTTCGCTTTGCCGTCGGGCTGCTTGCCTTTGCGCCCGGCCAGTTCTTTCGGCACCATCGGCACGCCGGTGCCATCGGCGCTGACATCCATGATGGGCGCAGCGCAGACCTGGCAGCTTCCCGGTTTGGCTGGCCGCTCCTGCCATTGCTGCGCCCCGCTGCCCACGCGTTGGACCACCCGCTGAATCTGACGGCCCGACACCGTCATGCCGCCAGTTTGCTCCAGATGGCGTTCGGCTTTCTGGTAAGTGGATTCGTCGGCCCCTTCCAGGCCCATGAGTTTCGCCAAGGCCGGGGTGTAACTCACTTCCAATCCCAGCGCGTCATCGGCGGGATAGTGGCCCTGCTTCTTATCCGCGTCGTAGTAGTAGTTACGCTGGAGTTGGAAGGTGCCAAAAATCCCCTGTACCTGAAGGCTGACCTGAGTTTTGCGCACTTCTCCGGGTTTGGCTTGGTAAGTGGCGTCGATGCGTTCGGCGGCCCCTTGGAGCAAATAGCCGACCAGCGCGTTGGCGGGTTTGAAAATCGCGGTGCGCACCAGCATTTCCAGTTGCTGCACGGCCACCCCGTTTGGCTCCCCGGCACCGAAGCGCACCATCAACTGCTGGATTTCTTCCTCTTGGGCCAGGAGGAGTTGGGGCGTGGGGGCTTTTTTTTTGAGCTCTCTTGTCTCTCAGTCCGGGTCTTCTCCACCATGAGCTGAACGTATTGATCGGCGAGTTGCTCGAAACGCTGATAACCCTCAATGGCGGCCTTGAGATCGGGCACCTGTTCGCGGGGAACATACCGCGAAACATTCCGGCCGTGTTCGTAGCACTGGTGGTTGTAATATGGCCCCTCCGGGCCTTGGCGGATAACGCTCATGGTACCTCGGTCCATGCGTTGAATTTGGGCGATGTCGTGGAGGATCGTTTCAGGGGTAGGTGCGGCAGGCATAGTGCCAATAATATA
>Ga0163144_10005516_pt1 | contig 28099 bp, 30 predicted proteins | sample OliLak19BULKMAT1_FD_123175 | JGI IMG/M metagenome (GOLD analysis project Ga0163144, IMG submission 123175) | Freshwater microbial mat bacterial communities from Lake Vanda, McMurdo Dry Valleys, Antarctica - Oligotrophic Lake LV.19.BULKMAT1 | ecosystem: Environmental > Aquatic > Freshwater >... | reverse complement strand
TGGCTCTTCTGCGTCCGGTGGATGCGGGCGTAGGGATTGATCCCCTTGATCTTGCCCTCAACCTTGGCGAGGTCGCCCTCGCTCACGAGATCGGTCTTGTTGAGCAGGATCACGTCGGCGAACGCTACCTGCTCCTCGGCCTCGGAGCCCTGGTCGAGCTGGCCGAGGAAGTGCTTGGCGTCGACCACCGTGACGATGGCGTCGAGCCGGGTCTTGGCCTTCACATCGTCGTCGGTGAAGAAGGTCTGGGCGACCGGGCCGGGATCGGCCAGGCCGGTGGTCTCGACCAGGATGCCGTCGAACTTGTCCTTGCGCTTCATCAGGCCTTCGATGATGCGGATCAGATCGCCGCGCACGGTGCAGCAGATGCAGCCGTTGTTCATCTCGAAGACTTCCTCGTCGGCATTGACCACGAGGTCGTTGTCGATGCCGAGCTCGCCGAATTCGTTCACGATGACAGCGTATTTCTTGCCGTGCTGCTCGCTCAGGATTCGATTGAGCAGGGTGGTTTTGCCGGCGCCGAGATAGCCGGTGAGCACGGTGACGGGCACTTGCGCTTGAGCCATGGAAATCCTCGAGAATTGGCCCTTGAGATAGGGCTGCCGACCCTTGGAGTCTAGGGTGGTCGCTCTAGGGTCTTTCGCCGCGAATGAGCTTGGGCAGGTCGCCGACCATGCCCATGGCGTGGCGGACGAAGAAGCGGCGGAGCGCCGGCACGCGGTTGACCGCGGCAAGGCCCGCGTCGCGGACCAGGCGCAGCGGCTTGATGTCGTTGGAGAACAGTCGATTCAAGAGATCGGTGGCGGCGACCATGGCGAAATTGTCGGCCCGCCGCCATTGCGCGTAGCGTTCGAGCGTGTCGGCGGCGCCGATGTCCAGGCCGAGCCGCTTGGTGTCGACCAGCACCTCGACGAGGGCCGCAATGTCGCGCACGCCGAGATTATAGCCCTGGCCCGCGATGGGATGGATGCCATGGGCGGCATCGCCCACCAGCACGAGGCGCGTGTCGGTGTAGCGGTCGGCATGGACGAGGCCGAGCGGGTGCCACCAGCGCGGCCCCGCCGGTTCGACACGGCCGAGATGATCGCCGAACCGCCGTGCAAATTCGGCATTGAAGCGCACAGCGTCGAGCTCGAGCAGGCGGCGCGCAAGATCGGCGCGCTCGGTCCAGACGATCGACGAGCGGTGTTCGCCGGCCGGCCCGTCCGTCATGGGCAGGATGGCAAAGGGGCCGCCGGGCAAGAATTTCTCCTGCGCCCCGCCGCGGTGCGGCCGTTCGTGCCGCGCGACCAGCACAATCGCGATCTGGTCGTACGACCAGGCGCGCGCGCCGATGCCGGCTTCCTCGCGCATCGAGCCGAAGCGGCCCTCGGCCGATGCCACCAGCCGCGCCCGAAGACGGCGGCCGCTCTTGAGGGTGAGTTCGGCGCGATGCGCATCGCGGTCGGTTTCAATCACCTCATCGGGTGCAACCAGCTCAACCTGCGGGCAGTCTGCCAACCGCCGCAGCAACGCGCTGCGCAGAAGGCGGTTCTCCACGATCCAGCCCATCGGCGCCGGATCGCGGGAGTCGGGCGCGGCCTCGCGATGATCGAAGTGGAGATGAAGCGGGCTCGCCCGGCCGTCGTGGCCGGCGTCGGAGATGCGGATGTCGCGGATCGGCTCGGCCTGACCCGCGAGGTCGTCCCAGATGCCGAGCGCTGCGAACAGGCGCTGGCTGGTGTAGGCGATCGCCGTCGTGCGGCCGTCGAAGCCGGCCTCGGTGAGGGATTTCAGCGGCACGCGGTCGATCAGCGCCGTGGCAAGGCCGGCTTCGCCTGAAGCCAGCGCCAGCAGGCTGCCGTTGAGGCCGGCGCCTACGACCGCGAGATCGAAATGTCGGCTGTCCATGCGCCATAGATGGCAGCCGCCCGCTCGCGCTGCAAGCCGGGCGGCCCGCCGATATGGCCGTCCTCTGTGGCCGTCGTCGAAGGTCGTTCAGAAGGCCTTCGAGACGCCGAGGATGGTGCGTCCCTGGCAGTTCTGGGTGTTGAGGCATCCAGCGACGTCGACGTTGGTGTCGGTGTAGGCGGCGGAGATATCGAAGCCGTAGACCGAGACCACGGCGCCGAGCTGCCAGTCCCAGTAGTTGTTGGTGGGAATGCCGTAGTTGGCGAAGCGCTCGACGTACTGGTTGCCGACGTTTCCGAAGACCTTGAAGGCGATGTTCTCGTTGATCTTGATGAAGGGCAGCGGAACGGTGACCTGGGCCCACTTGTACCAGGCGATGCCGGAGTTTGCGAAGAAGTTGGGGCTATAGCGGACGGCGGCGTTGAGCTGGGCGACACCGAAGTCGTAGCCGCCGACCAGGCCGAACTCGTTGAAGTCGTAGAACAGGTTGGAGGCCGCACCGAGGTAGTTGTAGCGGATATAGCCGAGGTCGAAGGTGAGCTTGTCCTCCATGGTCTTGAGCCTGAGGCCGGTCAGCAGGTCGATCTCGGCGATGGTGCCGGTGTTGGGGAAGTAGACGTTGCTGCCCCAGGCGCCGACGTAGGCGCTGAGCGGCACGGCTTCGCTGATGGTCGGGGTCTCGTAGCCGACGTTGACCTGGGCTGCCACCTGAAGCTGGGTTTGAGAGATGCCACGATACGAATAGTCGTTCAGGAAGGCGAAGCCGGCGGTGAAATTGCCGCCGAAGGGCGCCTTCCAAGTCTCCTTCTCGGCCGCAGACGGCGTCGCCGGATTCGGTGTGCCTTGGGCAAAGCTGATGCCCGATGCACAGATTGTGAACAGCGCAATCCCCAAAGTGGCAAATTGCTTAAGCAACACGACCACCCCCGATACATGAAAGCTTCATTTCGCCAAGAGGTCAGCAAGAGCTGTGCCAGCGGCCGCGATGATGTCTGGCGGCGCCTTGGCATGGAGTTTGCTGCCCTTCGATCAAGCTTTGGGGGCGGGCGTTGCGCCCGGTGGAGGACAGCGGAAATGAAAATGGTCATGGCAATATTCAAGCCGTTCAAACTCGACGAGGTCCGCGATGCGCTGACATCGCTCGGCATCCAGGGATTGACGGTGAGCGAGGTCAAGGGATTCGGCCGCCAGAAAGGTCAGACCGAGATCTATCGCGGCGCCGAGTACGCCGTGAGCTTCCTGCCGAAGGTCAAGATCGAGGTCGTGATCGACGACACCATGGTCGAGCGCGCGGTCGAGACGATCCGCAAGGCGGCCGGCACCGGCAAGATCGGTGACGGCAAGATCTTCGTCCTGTCGATAGAGCAGGCGATCCGCATCCGTACCGGCGAGTCCGGGGCGGAAGCGCTGTGATCCCGCGCGCCAACTCAACCAACTCAAGACCCGAGGGGACAACGATGAAGTTCAAGACCAATTCGGTGCTTGCTGGCTTGGGGGCCGCGGGTGTCCTGCTGCTGCCGGCGCTCGCGCTGGCTCAAGCCGCCGCGACGCCCGCTCCGGCAGCAGCACCCAAGCTCGACACCGGCGACACCGCCTGGATGCTGACCTCGACGGCGCTCGTCCTGATGATGACCATTCCGGGCCTCGCGCTGTTCTACGGCGGCATGGTGCGCAAGAAGAACATTCTCGCCACGGTCATGCAGAGCTTTGCCATCACCTGCATGATCTCCGTGCTCTGGCTCATAGTGGGCTACAGCCTCGCCTTCACGTCGGGCAGCACCATCGTCGGCGGACTGAGCCGGGTCTTCCTGAGAGGGCTGACGCTCGACGGAGTTCATGAGCTCGCCAAGACCATCCCGGAATCGGTGTTCATCTGCTTCCAGCTCACCTTCGCCATCATCACGCCGGCGCTGATCGCCGGCGCCTTCGCCGAGCGCATGAAATTCTCGGCGATGATGTGGTTCATGGCGCTGTGGTCGCTGATCGTCTACGCGCCGATCGCCCATTGGGTGTGGGGCGGCGGCTTCCTCGGCGACTGGGGCGTCCTCGACTACGCCGGCGGCACCGTCGTGCACATCAATGCCGGCGTCGCCGGTCTGGTGTGCGCGCTCGTCATCGGCAAGCGCAAGGGTTTCGGTACCGAGAACATGGCGCCGCACAACCTTGTCTACTCGGTGATCGGCGCCTCGCTGCTGTGGGTCGGCTGGTTCGGCTTCAATGCCGGCTCGGCGGTCGGTGCCAGCGGCAACGCCGGCATGGCGATGGCGGTCACGCAGTTCGCCGCGGCGGCCGCGGCGCTCGCCTGGATGTTCGCGGAGTGGGTGACGCGGGGCAAGCCGTCGGTGCTCGGCATCATCTCGGGCGCGGTGGCCGGCCTCGTCGCCATCACCCCGGCTTCCGGCTTCGTCACGCCGATGGGGGCGCTGGTGATCGGCATCGTCGCCGGCCTGGTCTGCTTCTGGGGTGCGACGGGCCTCAAGAAGGCGATGGGCTACGACGACTCGCTCGACGCCTTCGGCGTCCACGGCATCGGCGGCTTCGTCGGCGCGATCCTGACCGGCGTCTTCGCCGTCGAGGTGATCGGCGGCGAGGGCAAGAAGGGCCTGATCGACGGCAATGCCGGCCAGGTCCTGACCCAGCTCTGGGGCACGCTGGTCGTCGTCGCCTGGTGCGCCATCGGTACCTTCATCATCCTCAAGGTCGTCGATGCCCTGATCGGCCTGCGCGTGACCAACGAAGAGGAAGTCGAAGGTCTCGACATCAATCTCCACGGCGAGACGGTCCACTAGGCCTCGCCGTCGATTCCAGGGAATCCGCCTCCTCCCGGGTTCCCTCTCGACCGTCGCTTTCGTCTCGCGGCGGCGACCTGAAGGCCCGGCGATTTGCTCGCCGGGCCTTTTTTGTGTCTGAATTTGACGCCGCCGACGCCAGACGCCAGTCTATGCGGACAAGCCGAAAAGGCAGGAGGAAAGCGTATGAAGCTCGTGTCCGCCATCATCAAGCCGTTCAAGCTCGACGAGGTGCGCGATGCCTTGACCGGCGTCGGCGTCTCAGGCCTGACGGTCAGCGAAGTGAAGGGTTTCGGCCGGCAGAAGGGCCAGACCGAGATCTACCGCGGCGCCGAGTACCTCGTGAGTTTTCTCCCCAAGGTCAAAGTCGAAATCGTGGTCGACGACGCCCAGGTCGAACGGGCCATCGAGGCCATTCAGAAGGCCGCGCACACCGGCAAGATTGGCGATGGCAAGATATTCGTAACCGCGGTCGAGCAGGCACTGCGCATCCGCACGGGTGAATCGGGGTCCAACGCGCTCTAGGTTTCAGGCACGACAACGCAAATAAGAAGACGACACGGGGGAAACAATGCTGAAGGTGATCGCGCACACGGGCGCGCTGGCAATGTTTGCCATGCCGGCCAGCACGGCTGCATGGGCTGCGGACAAGCCGCAAATCGACACCGGCGACACCGCCTGGCTGTTGGTGGCCACGGCGCTGGTGCTGATGATGAACATCCCGGGCCTAGCGTTGTTCTACGCCGGCATGGTGCGCAAGAAGAACGTCCTGGCCACCGCCGTGCAGGCCTTTGCCGTTGCCGCCCTGGTGACCGTGCTGTGGTTCATGGTCGGCTATTCGCTGGCGTTCACCGACGGTGGCGCCCTGAACGGCTTTATCGGATCGCTGTCGCGGGCCTTCGGATCAGGGCTCCTGGGCAGCGTCCATGAACTCGCCAAAACCGTGCCGGAGAATGTCTTCCTGATGTACCAGGCGACCTTCGCCGTCATCACCCCGGCGATCATCGCCGGCGCCTTTGCCGAGCGCATGAAGTTCTCGGCCATGTTGTGGTTCATGGCGCTGTGGCTGCTGTTCGTCTACGTCCCGGTGGCGCATTGGGTGTGGGGCGGCGGCTTCCTCGGAGCCGCTGGCGTGCTCGACTTCGCGGGCGGCCTGGTCGTCCATCTCAACGCCGGCGTCGCCGGACTTGTTTGCTGCCTGGTGATCGGCAAGCGCCACGGCTACGGCACCGAATACATGGCGCCACACAACCTGGTGCTCACCCTGGTCGGCACCTCGCTGCTGTGGGTCGGCTGGTTCGGCTTCAATGCAGGCTCGGCGCTGTCGTCGGGCGAACTGGCGGGCAGCGCCATGCTCAACACCCATATTTCCGCCGCCGTTGCGGCACTGGTCTGGATGGCGATCGAATGGGCAAGCCGGGGCAAGCCCTCGGTCCTCGGCATCCTGACTGGCGCCGTGGCCGGCCTTGGCACCATCACGCCCGCCGCGGGCTACGTCGAACCCTGGGCCGCCATGGTGATCGGGGTCGCTGCGGGCGCGGTCTGTTACTGGGCCTCGGTGATCCTGAAAACCCGGTTGGGCTACGACGATTCGCTTGATGTCTTCGGCGTACATGGCGTCGGCGGCATCCTTGGCTCGATCCTGGTCGGCGTGTTCGCTACCCGGGCCATCAACGACGTCGCCAAGGGCCAGCCGGTTGGGCTCGTGGACGGCAACGCCGGCCAGATCCTGACCCAGCTCTACGGCGTCGTGGCCGTCACCGTTTTCTGTGCGGTGGCCACCTGGGTGATCCTGAAGATCGTCGACGCCATGGTCGGCCTCCGGGTCACGCGCGACGAAGAGGTCGAAGGCCTCGACACCGCCTTGCATGGGGAGCGGGTACAGTAGCCGCCCCCTAGCGCTAGTGGCTCCGGCAGGGTCGGGTCCCAAACCCTTCTTCTGTCTGAAGAAAGTGGTCTATTCCCTTGTTGTTATTAGCTAATTTGTTTCATACAATGCGCCAATAGCAAGCCCCGCCCGGACCCCTCCGGTGGGTGTTGCTGCTTTGCTTCGGCCGGTTGCGGCCCCAGTGGATGGCTAAGAATGTTCAATCCGCGCCTGACGGAGACGTTGACCGATTTTCCGTTCGCACGGCTGAACGCACTGATCGCGCCCATTACACCCCCGGCGCATCTGTCGATGATCAACATGTCGGTGGGCGAGCCGCAGGGCGCGATGCCGGCCTTCGCCCGCCAGATCGTGAATGACGAGGTCGACGGCTGGAATCGGTATCCGCCCAACCAGGGCCTGCCCGACCTCAACCTCGCGATCTGCGAATGGCTGACGCGACGCTACAAGCTGCCCAAAGGCTTGCTCGATCCGGACCTGCACGTTCATCCGACAGCCGGCAGCAAGGAGGGCGTCTACGTCATCGCCACCGTCGCCACGCCGCAGGAGAAGGGCGGTGGCAAGCCGGTCGTGGCGTTGCCCAACCCGTTCTATCAGGCCTATCTCGGCGGCGCGGTCCTCTCGGGCGGCGAGCCGCTGCTGGTTAACGCCAATGCCGAGAACGGCTTCCTGCCGGAATTTGACAAGATTGACGAAGCGACGTGGAAGCGCATGTCGGTCGTCTATCTCTGCTCGCCGGCCAATCCGCAGGGCGCCATTGCCAGCATGGATTACCTGCAGAATCTGCTGCGGCTCTGCCGCAAGCACGACGCCGTTCTGGCACTCGACGAATGCTACGCCGAGATCTACACCGGCCAGCCGCCGGTGGGTGGCCTCGAGGCGGCGCTGGCGATGGACGAGACGGGGGCCGCAGATCCGTTCCGCAACCTCGCCGTCTTCCACTCGCTTTCCAAGCGGTCGAATGCCGCCGGACTTCGTTCCGGCTTCATGGCCGGCGATCCCAAGCTGGTCGCAATGGTGCTGCGCTGGCGGACCTATGGCGGACCGCAGATCCCCTTCGCGGTCCAGAAGGCCTCGGCAGCGCTGTGGCGGGAGGAGACTCATCCGCTCGACACGCGCGAATGGTACCGCAAGAATTTTCGGGTCGCCGAGCAGATCCTGCACAACCGCTTCAGCTACTACACGCCGGGTGGCGGCTTCTTCCTGTGGCTTGACGTCGGTGACGGCGAGGAGGCCACGCGCCGGCTATGGGCCGAGGCGCACCTCAAGGTGCTGCCGGGCGCCTACGCCTGCCGCGAAACCAATGGCGTGAATACCGCGCACCGCTACATCCGCGTGGCGCTGGTGCATGACGAGAAGACGACGCGCGAAGGCATGACCCGCCTCGCCGCGGTCCTGTAGGGAGACCTGAGAGCGCGATGGCCATGATCGGCGTCACCTCGGAGATGCACCGCAAGACGGCGATCCTGCCGGAAGGCGGACGCGACTTCCTGCGCCGCCGCATGATGGAGCTGGTGGGCGCCGGCGTCGCCGGGGCCGGCGTGGTGCTGCTGCTCGCGTTGTTCACCTATAGCCCTGGCGATCCGTCGCTCAATCACGCCACTGGCCGCTCGCCGCACAATCTCGTGGGCCTGCCCGGCGCGTATATCTCCGACCTCCTGCTGCAGACCTTCGGGCTTGCCATCATCCTGGTGCCGGTGGCGCTGATCACCTGGGGCGTGCGGATGCTGCGCACCCACTACCTGGGCTTCTTCGGGCTCCGGTTGTCGCTGCTGCTGCTGGCACTGCTGATGATGAGCGTGGCCTGCGTCGGGCTGGGCGACGTCGGAGGTGCTGCAACGCATGCCGGGCCTGGCGGGTTGGTTGGCCTCGCCCTCGTCGGGCGTTTCCGCGAACTGGTGCTCACCCATTCGAGCGGCGGCAGCCTCGCCCTGATCGAGCCAGCCTGCGCGGCGCTTGCCTTCATTGCCATGGCGCCGGCGCTCGGCATGAACCGGACCGACCTGCCCCTGATCTTCCGCATCCTGCGCGCGCCCTTCCTGTGGTGCATGTGGCTGGTCCGGGCCGGCATCGCGCTGTGGCGCGGCAAGCCGCCGGTGATGGACGAGAATGCCGACCTGCCGGCGCCGCCGATCGGCTATGCCGAAATTCCCGGTGAGATCGACGCCAGCCAGTACGACCCCAGCCATTTCGAGCCCCGCGTCGAGCAGATTCCCGATGAAGGCACGCCGATGCCGCCGCGCGACTCGCTGTTGGTCGACGCGCCCTACGCCCCGATCGAGCGGCCGGCACCGGAGATTCCCGAGTCGCCAATCCCCCTCTACCCGCAGGCGCCTCATGTCGCGGGCGGGGCTGTCGATTCGGTCCGTGAGCGCACCTTGTTCGATCGGTTGGCCGGCTTGCGGATCGAGCCATTCATGGCCCGCCGCAGCGTCCAGTCCACGGAGCCAGTCGAGCCCGAGCCGCAGATCGATGGACCGCACAAAGTCGTGGATGCCGCGGGGCCGGCGCTCGAGTTCCCGGCAGTGGCCGAAGGGCCCGCCGAATCTGCCGACGACGACAATCCTTTCACACCCGACGCCTTGCCGGTGGAGCAGGCACCCGCGGTGGCGGCCACGCCTGGCGTAAAAATCATTCCGCGCAAGGCGGGCGGTCTCACCCAGGGCAAGCGCGCCGCCAAGGCCGGCCAGCGCGAACTCGATCTTGCGGCCGGCGAATACAAGCTGCCGCCGCTCGACATCCTGTCGCTGCCCTCGCGCGTCAACGCGCAGCCCAAGATCGACGAGGAGGCGCTGGAGCAGAACGCGCGCCTGCTCGAGACGGTGCTCGACGATTTCGGCGTCAGGGGACAGATCGTGAAGGTGCGGCCGGGTCCGGTCGTGACGCTCTACGAGCTCGAGCCGGCGCCTGGCACCAAGTCGAGCCGCGTCATTGGCCTCGCCGACGACATCGCTCGCTCGATGAGTGCCGTCTCCGCGCGCGTCGCCACCGTGCCGGGCCGCAACGTCATCGGCATCGAGCTGCCCAACGCCAAGCGCGAGACGGTGTTCCTGCGCGAGCTGCTGTCGACACGCCACTACGAGGACAATCGCCTCGGCCTGCCCTTGGCATTGGGCAAGGACATCGGCGGCGATCCCGTCATCGCCGACCTGGCCCGCATGCCGCATCTGCTGATCGGCGGCACCACCGGGTCGGGCAAGTCGGTTGCGGTCAACACCATGATCCTGTCGCTGCTCTACCGACTGACGCCGGATCAGTGCCGCTTCATCATGATCGATCCCAAGATGCTGGAACTCAGCGTCTATCAGGACATCCCGCATCTGCTGACGCCCGTCGTCACCGAACCGCGCAAGGCCATCGTCGCGCTCAAGTGGGTGGTTCGCGAGATGGAAGACCGCTACCGCGCCATGAGCGCGGTCGGTGTGCGCAACATCGCGGGCTACAACGAGAAGCTGATCGAAACGGCGCGCAAGGGCACCTCGCTCACCCGCAAGGTCCAGACCGGCATCGACCCCGAGACGCGCAAACCGACCTTCGAAGACGAGGAGATGGACCTCACGCCGCTGCCGTTCATCGTCGTCATCATCGACGAAATGGCCGACCTGATGCTGGTCGCCGGCAAGGAGATCGAGGCCACCGTTCAGCGTCTCGCCCAGATGGCGCGCGCCGCCGGCATCCACGTCGTCATGGCGACGCAGCGGCCGTCGGTCGACGTCATCACCGGCACCATCAAGGCCAACTTCCCGACCCGCATCTCCTTCCAGGTCACGTCCAAGATCGACAGCCGCACCATCCTGGGCGAGCAGGGCGGCGAGCAGCTGCTGGGCCAGGGCGACATGCTGTATATGGCGGGCGGCGGCAAGATCGCGCGTGTGCACGGGCCGTTCGTGTCGGACGGCGAGGTCGAGGAGGTGGTGCGCCACCTGCGTGCCCAGGGCGCGCCGGCCTACATCGAATCGGTTACCGACGACCCCGACGCCGACGCCGAGAGCCTCGGCCTGCCGGGCGACAGCGAGGAAGGCGAGAGCGACCAGCTCTACGACCAGGCGATCGCCCTGGTGGCGCGCGAGCGCAAGTGCAGCACCAGCTTCATCCAGCGCTACCTGCAGATCGGCTACAACCGGGCGGCTCGAATCGTCGAGCGCATGGAACGCGAGGGTGTCGTCAGCTCCGCCAACCATGTCGGCAAGCGCGAGGTCCTGGCACGCGACATCGACGACCGGGAACGCTGATCGCATGCCCGCCATCGTTGCTGCCTCGGTCGCCTTTGCACTGATCTTCGGCAGCACGCTGTTCGGGATGTTCATCCGGTCGAGGGTGCCCGATCACCACCTGGCGGGAGATTCGAAGGACGTCATCCGGCTGGCGACGGCGCTGATCGCCACCATGTCGGCGGTCGTACTGGCCCTGCTGTTCGCCTCGACACGGGCATCCTTCGAGCAGACCAGCGCCACCGTCGCCCGCCTGACCGCCGACATCATCGAGCTCGATCATGTTCTCGACGACTATGGCCCCGAAGTGGCCCCGCTCAGAAAGGCGCTGCGCGAGAGCATCGTGCCGATGATCGATTCGATCTGGCGTGCCGATGCCGCGCCGGCGAAAGTCGCGCGGCCATATGGGCGCAGCGAATCCGTTCTCTATGGCGTTCGCAGCCTGGTACCGCTGAATCCCGTTCAGACCTCGCTGCAGGCGCGGGCGCTTCAGCTCAGCACCGATGTGTCGCAGACCCGCCTCATCCTGTTCACCCAGCCGGCCGATTCGATCTCGCGACCGTTCATGACGGCGCTCGTCCTGTGGCTTTCCTTCATCTTCGGCAGCTTTGCCGTGTCGGCGCCGCCCAACCGCACGATCGTCACGGTCCTGTTCGTCTGCGTTTTCTCAGCCTCCGCCGCGATCTTTCTTATCCTGGAGCTGGGTCAGCCGTTCGATGGGCTGATGCAGATTCCGAACATCGGGCTGCGCGACGCCCTGGCGCCGTTGCCGGGGCGCTGACAGCGCGAGGCGGTTGCGGCCAGGCCGGAATCCATTACGTTCAGGCAACATCGGCGGGCGCCTGCCGCGGAACTGGGGACGATGACCGACCAAATTCAGCCGGCCAAGGTGCCAACGGCGGGCGTGCACAGCCGGCGTCGCATCCCGCTGGTGTGGATCGTGCCGATCCTCACCGGACTGATCGCGGCGTGGCTTGCCTGGGACACCTATTCCCAGCGCGGGCCGACCATCACCATTGCCTTTGAAACCGCGGCCGGCCTGACGGCCGGCCAATCCCAGCTCAAATACCGCAACGTCGTGATGGGTACGGTGAAGACGATTGCCGTCGCGCCGGATCTCTCCAAGGTGCTCGTGACGGTGGAAACCGTCCGCGAGGCCGAGAACCTGCTGACCAACAAGACGATCTTCTGGGTGGTCAAGCCGCAGCTCTTCGCCGGCAACGTCACCGGCCTCGACACGCTGCTGTCCGGTTCGTACATCGGCATGCGGCCGACGACAGAGAAGGGCACACCGCAGCGCAGCTTCGTCGGCAACCACGATCCGCCGGTCCTCCAGGCCTCGGCCAAGGGCACCACGTTCAAGCTGGACAGCAAGCGACTCGGGTCGATCAGCCTGGGGTCTCCGGTTTTCTTCCGCGACCTCGACGTTGGCACCGTGCTCGGCTGGGATATCGGCGACCTTGCCAACAACGTCACCATCCATGCCTTCGTGCGCGACCCCTACGACAAGTACGTGCATCAGGACTCGTCCTTCTGGAACGCCTCGGGCCTGCAGGTGAAGCTCACCGCCAATGGCATCGATGTGCAGTTCGAATCTCTGCGGGCCCTGTTGCTGGGCGGCATCGCCTTCGATACGCCGACCGTGCCGCAGTCCCCGGTCGCACCATCGCACTTCCGCTTCCCGCTCTACGCCAGCATCGAGGTGGCGAAGGCGGCGGGCTTCGGCCGACAGCTGCAGATGGTGTCGAACTTCGAGGGCTCCGTCGCCGGCCTCGCCGTCGGTGCCGACGTGACGCTGTACGGGCTCAAGATCGGCGAGGTCACCGACGTCAGCCTCGTCTACGACCCCCGGAAGGACCGCATCGTGGCGCCGGTGCACTATCGCATCGAGGCCGATCGCGTGACCGGCATCTCGTCGGCGACCAAGAAGTTGGTTCCGGGCGAACTCGCCGACGAAATGGTCAAGCGCGGCCTGCGGGCGACGCTGCAGGCGCCCAGCCTGATCACCGGCCAGAAGATCGTCGCCCTCGAGATGATGCCGGATGCGCCGCCGGCCGAGCTCAGCCGTGACGGCGACGTTTATGTCGTGCCGGCGTACGAGGTCGGTGGCTTCGACAGCATCACCCGGTCGGCCAACGAGCTCCTGTCGAAGATCAACCGCATCGACTTCGACCGCATCGGCCGCAATCTGTCGGGCGCCGTCCAGGGCCTCGACGACACGATCAACGGACCGCAGCTCAAGAAGACGCTGGCGGCGCTGGAAGCCGCGATGATCGATGTCCAGGACATCGCCCGCAAGCTCGACAAGGACGCGTCACCCGCCCTCAAGCGCCTGCCGGAGATCGCCAACCAGTTCCAGGAGGCCGTCACCAAGGCCAATCGCCTGATCGGCTCGGTCGACCAGGGCTACGGCGGCAGCTCCAAGTTCCACCGCGACCTCGACCGCCTGATCCCGCAGCTCACCGACACGGCGCGCTCGATCCGCGCGCTCGCCGACCTTCTGTCACGTCACCCCGAAGCCCTGATCAAGGGCCGCACCAACACGGGCAAGGAATGAAACCGATCGGATTCGGCCGCCGCCGTCTCGGCGTTCTGGCACTCCCGGCCCTCGGGCTGCCCGTCCTGGCCGCCTGCGGCTCGTCGCCGGAGCCTGGCCTTTACACGCTCGCCGTGCGCCAGGGTCCGAGCCTTCCAAAAGGTCCGCGCGTCGTGCAGCTCCGCGACATCGGCCTGCCGGGCTATCTCGACCGCAAGGAGATCGTGCGCTCCTCGGAAGACTACAAGCTCGACGTCCGCGCCAATGCCTGGTGGGGCGAGCCGCTGGGCGCGATGCTGGGCCGCGTGCTGGTCATCGAGCTCTCGCAGCGCCTGCCCAACTCCAAGGTTTATAGCGAGAGCGGCGCGATCACGGCCGACCCCAATGCCGTGGTCGGCGTCGACATCCAGCGACTCGACGCCGACAAGGCCGGCGCCGTCATCCTGCTCGCCCAGGTCGCCGTGCAGTTCAACCGCCCGACCCGCTCGGTCGCCCGCAACTTCGCCATCACCAAGCCCGTGGCGACGCCGGACACGGCGGGTCATGTGGCCGCCAGCAGCGACGCCGTGGCCGAACTCGCCGACGGGATCGCGGCGCTCCTGCAGACCTAGATGACCGCGGTCCAGGCAGAGGGACCGGTGACCCGGCCGCAGCTCCGCGAATGCCCGGGCTGCGGCCTGTTCCAGATCGTGCCGGCACTTGGTCCCGACCTGCGTTCGAGCTGTGGGCGCTGCGGCACGGTGCTGCGCGCCACCCGGGCCGAGCCGATGGACCATTGCCTGGCGCTCACCGCCGCTGCCCTGGTGTTGCTGGGCGTGCTGTGGCTTGCCATGCTGATGAAGGTCTCGACGGCCGGCATCGTGCATGAGACGACGCTGAATTCGGGACCGCTCGAGCTGATCGAGCGCGGCCTGTGGCCGCTGGCGCTGGCCGTCGCCTTCACCACCGCCTTTGCGCCGCTGGTCCGGCTCTCGGGCATGCTCTACGTGCTGGTCGGCCTCAAGATGCCGACGATGCCGCCCAACCTGCGCGGCGTCTTCCGGCTGGCGCTGCGCCTGAAAACCTGGGCGATGCTGGAGGTGCTGCTGCTGGGCGTGTTCGTGGCCTACACCAAGCTGGGCGATCTGGTTCATATCGAGATCGGCCCCGCCGTCTACGCCCTCGGCCTCTATTCCATCGTCATCGTCTGGGCCGAAACCTCGCTCGACCCTCAGGCCGTGTGGGAGGAAATCGAGCGGCGCGGCCAGACCCATGCGCCGATGGCGGCCCCCCTGTCGAGCCCCATCGCCGACGCGCCGCTCCTCGACTTCCGGCCGGGCGCCATCGGGTGCGAGAGCTGCGGCCTCGTGTCCGTGCCTTCGGACGGCGATCACGGATGCCCGCGCTGCGGGGCCGCGCTGCACGAGCGCAAGCCCAACAGCCTCAGCCGCACCTGGGCCCTGGTGATCGCGGGTGCCGTCCTCTACATCCCGGCCAACGTCTATCCCGTGCTCACCGTGATGCAGGGCGGTGCCGGGCAGCCCAGCACCATCCTGGGCGGCGTCGAGGAGCTGCTCGACTCCAAGATGTATCCTCTGGCGTTGCTGGTGTTCTTCGCCAGCATCATGGTGCCGATGTTCAAGCTGATCGGCCTCGCCGTCATGCTGGGCGCCACCATGATCGTGACGACCGAGGCTGGCGCCGGCGTGCTGCTGCGCCAGCGCACGACGCTCTACTACATCGTCGCCTGGGTCGGGCGCTGGTCGATGGTCGACATCTTCATGGAGTCGTTGCTGGGCGCGCTGGTCCAGTTCGGCCGGGTGGTGACCATCGAGCCCGGCATGGGCGCGCTCGCTTTCTGCGCCGTGGTCTTCATCACCATCTTCGCCGCCGAGGCCTTCGATCCACGGCTGATGTGGGACGCGGCCCAGCGCAACGCCCATCGCCCCTACGCCTTGCGGCGGGCGACGGCGCTATGGCCTCCGGCGAAAAACAGGACGCTCAGTTGAGCTTGTAGGCGAGGCCGAGCCGGATCTGGTGCACGTTGCGAAAGATGCTGTGCTCTTCGTAGGTGTCCAGCTCGTAGCCGGCCGACACCTTGAGATGTTCGCTGACCGGCCGGCCGAAGCCGATGTAGGTCCGGTTCTGGTGCACGCCGGCCTGGCGCCCGGTGCCGTCGACCTTGAGGTTGATGAAGATCTCGTCCGAGAAGGCGAACTCCCACGGTGACTCGCCGATCGGGATGCGGATGCCCGCAAGCACCCGCGTCCGGATCAGCAGGGCGGTGTTCTCGAAGAACAGCTCTTCGTTGCGCAGCCGGCCGACGAAGGAGATCTTGCCGAACTGGTTACGGTGCAGGAAATCCTGGAAGGGCCCGCGCATCGTGTGCAGTGGCGCCGGATAACGCTGGTACTGGACATAGCCCGCCGCCACGGCCCAGTTGGGCGAGAATGCGTATTCGAAACCCGGCCGCACCTCCAGGCCGCGCAGCCGGCTGATCTCGCGGTCGATCTGGAGTTTCGCTTCCAGCTGGAACGACCATTGCGGGTCGATCTGGTATTCGACGTCGACCATGTTGGTGAGCCAGAGGTCGTTGTTGGGGGTCGCCAGCACCCTTTGTTGGGTGTGGTGGTTCTGGTGCTGCGCCATGGCGGGAGCGGCGAACGCCAGGACGGCCAGCATTGTCGCCAGGAAGCGGTTTGGTCTTGGTCCCACAGGGGTACTATAGCTCACGCCGCTGGCCGCGGCGGTAGTCGCTCAGTGCAGGCGCATCCTGCGGATGACGCGGGAGAACGCGACGACGTGCTCGTCGAAAGCCTGCGGCGTCACGATCAGCCGCAAGGCGGGCAGTTGCGCGATGCGGCTCCGGCCCAGCTGGGTCATCACGATGCCGCTGCGCCGTTCCTCGACGAGCAGAAGCACCTTCAGGCGGTCGATGTCGTCGGACCGCAGGCTGTCGAGGTTGGTGACGCCGTAGGCGATGCGCCGTAAGGTGATCGCCTCGTTGGGGCTGAGTTCGATTGGTCGATTTTCCATGGCGAACTCCATACCCTGCGAGGGTTATCAGGTCATGCCGGGTGCTGCGGGGCAAGCCCCGCCGATCGCCTGAAATCGAGTTCAACCGAGGGAACCTTTCCGTGATGTCGCGAACTTCGGCGCTTCTGATCGCTCTGGTGGCCGTGTCGCCGGCGGCGCAGTCCCAGGAGAAGCCCTTCGGCGGCTATGCCAGCGCCGACATGCAGTACTGCGCCGCCCTCAGCGACCTCTACATCCGCTATGTCGGACGGTCGGAAGCCGGGCCCCGGACGCCCGTCACCCCCGATGTCGTGGGCGGCGTGGCACTTGCACAGTGCAAGCAACAGGACACGGTTGCGCAGGCCATCCCGGTGCTCGAGCGCAAGCTGCTCGACGCCCGCTTCACTTTGCCGCCGCGGAGTTAGGGCTTCCAGCGCAGGAAGTTGGCGATCAGGCGCAGCCCGGTCGCCTGGCTCTTCTCGGGATGGAACTGCGTGCCGGCAAGATTGTCGCGGCCGACCATGGCGGTGACTGGTCCGCCATAGTCGACGATGCCCAGCACCGTCTCGGGCCGGCTGGCCACAAGCTGGAAGGAATGCACGAAGTAGGCATGGTCCCGCTCGGCGATCCCTTCTAGCAACGCATGCGGCTTGAGCTCGCGCAGCTCGTTCCAGCCCATGTGAGGAATCTTGAGGTGATCCTTGCCCCCCTGGCCCTTGGGCTCGATGCGCACCACATCGCCCGCGATCCAGTCGAGGCCGGCATGGACGCCGTACTCGACGCCGCGCGTGGCCATGAGCTGCATGCCGACGCAGATGCCGAGGAACGGCTTTGCGCGCTCGATGACTTCCCGTTGCAGCGCCTCGACCATGCCCGGCACGCCGTAGAGACCGGCGCGGCAGTCGGCGAAGGCGCCGACGCCTGGCAGCACGATGCGGTCGGCCTCGGCCACCTCGCGCGGGTTCGACGTCACCAGCACGCGCTCGTGCGTGCCGGCCTCGCGTGCGGCGCGTTCGAAGGCTTTGGCGGCGGAGCGGAGGTTGCCCGAGCCGTAATCGACGATGGCGACAGTCATCGTGCGCGCCTAGAGGACGCCCTTGGTGCTGGGCACCGCCGTCATCTGGCGCGGGTCGATCTCGACCGCGACACGAAGCGCCCGCGCGATGCCCTTGAAGCAGCTCTCGACGATGTGGTGGTTGTTGTCGCCGTAGTGGTTCCACACATGCAGCGTCAGCCCACCGAGCTGGGCAAAGGCCTGGAACCATTCCTTGAATAGCTCTGTGTCCATGGTGCCGAGCTTGGGCTTGGAGAAATTTACCTTCCAGATCAGGTACGGCCGGTTCGAGGCATCGAGCGCCACCTCGGTCAGCGTCTCGTCCATCGGGATCACGGCGCTGCCGTAGCGGCGGATGCCGGCGCGGTCGCCCAGCGCCTTGGCCAGGCACTCGCCCAGCACGATGCCCGAATCCTCGGTCGTGTGGTGAAAGTCGATGTGGAGGTCGCCCTCGGCGCGCAGCGTGATGTCGATCAGGCTGTGGCGCGAGAGCTGCTCCAGCATATGGTCGAGAAAGCCGATGCCGGTCTTGATGTCATAGACGCCGGTGCCGTCCAGGTTGATGGCGGCGGAGATCCGGGTCTCCTTGGTGGCGCGGCTGACGGACGCACGCCGTCCGCCGCTGCCGGGTGTTTTTAGGGTTTCGAGGGTCGAGGCCATGGCAAGGTCATACAGGAACGCTGGCCCTGCGGTCGAGCGGCACTTGGCGGAGGGGGTCACTGCTTCGGTGCCACCTTGGGTTCTGTGGAAGCCTTCTGTGCCCCCCAGAAGCCGAACAGCGTACCGGCGACGCGGCGGATCTGGATCTCCTCCGAGCCCTCGGTGATGCGGTAGCGGCGGTGGTGGCGGTAGATGTGCTCGAACGGCGTGTGGCGCGAATAGCCGATGCCGCCATGCACCTGCATGGCGCGGTCGGCGGCGTCGCACACCAGCCGGTTGGCGCGGTAGTTCGACATCGCCACCCACTCGGAAACGCTCATGTGATGCTCGCGGTCGAGATGCCACGCCGTCTTGCGCACCAGGCCGCGTGTCATCTCGGCCTCGGTGTGCAGCTCGGCGAGCGGAAACTGGATCGCCTGGTTGGTCGCCAGCGCCTTGCCGAACACCTTGCGGTTCTTGGCATAGGCCACCGACATGTCGATGCAGTATTGCGCCGCCCCAAGGCTCGACGCGGCCTGGCGGATGCGGTTCTCGTGCACGAAGGTCTGCGCCACGTCGAGGCCGCGGCCTTCCTCGCCCAGCATGGTCGAGCCCGGCACCGTCACGCCGGTGAGCGACACCTCGGCATGGTCCGACGGCATGTTGAAGGTCCACCACATGTATTCGATCTTGAAGCCCGGCGTCTTCACCGGCACCAGGAACGCCGAGATGCCGCGCGGCTCGCCGACCTTGCCCGAGGTCCGGGCAAACACCAGATCGACCGTGGCGGTGTGCATGCCGGTGTTGAACCGCTTCATGCCGTTGATCACCCAGTCCGCGCCCTTCTTGACCGCGACCGTCTCCATGAAGGTGGCGTCCGAGCCGTGCAGCGGCTCGGTGAGGCCGAAGCCGATGCGCTCGGTGCCGCGGAACATGCCTTCGATGTAGCGGTCTTTCTGTTCCTGCGTGCCGAAGCGATGGAGCAGCAGGGCCACCGGGAAGTTGCCGACGATCGAGCTCTCGTTCTGCAGATCGTTGTGCAGCCCCAGCCCCTTGTGCGCGAGATGTTCGCGGATCAGCGCCATGGCGAGGTTCGACCCGTCCTTGCCGCCCAGCGCCTTGGGCAGCCCAAAGCGCAGGTGGCCGGCCTTGTCGGCGCGGCGCTTCATCTCGGCTAAAAGCTCTTCCCATTCGTGGCGCGGCTGGCCGTCATTGTCCCAGTCGGTGCGCGCATGCTCGCGGCGATGGTCGAAGAAGCGGATATTGTCGTCCTGCTGCTCCAGCGGCCGGATCTCGCGCTCGATGAAGGCGTCAAGCTCGGCGATATAGGCCGCGATGTCGGCGGGAATGGTAAAGTCCATGGCGCGCTTCCTTCGGTAAACGATCGTTCACCGCACCATAAGACCCCCTCCGGCCCTAGGCCACCTCCGCCGATCTTCGAGGGGGGATCAGAATCTGCGTCGGGGCTCGGCGCGGTTTCTCATGCCGACAGCGGCGGAGTGCTCTGCGCGGCTGGCGGCGGCATCGGCTTCGCGCCGCTGTTCCGCCTCGGGCGCATAATAGCGGCCGCCATCGGCGGGCGACCCGGGCCGTCCGCCGGAGAGGCCGGCCCGCCGGCGCTGCAGCCTGGCGACGCCCTCCCAGGCGAGGAGCGTCCCGAGCAGGCCGAGGAACGTCCAGACTACGATCGCCATCGCTCGGGTCCCTTTCTGCCAAGGTCGCATATACCTGACCCCGATCGGGCCCTAGGGTCAAAGGCATGGCGTTGCTTTGGTCCTTGGATTCCTCTCAGCACCTCGTCACGGTGACCGCAGAGGGCGACGTCACGCGGGCCGATATCGAGACCTACCTCTCCGAGATCGAACGCTCCAACGCAATCGACTGGCGAAAACTGGTGGATCTCCGCGAGGCCCGGATGGTCCTGACCGAAGACGATGTCCTGGCGATCGGCTTGATCTTCCGGCAGGCCGATGCGTCCGGCGACGTCGGCGCGCTGGCTGTGGTGTTGCCGACATCCGAGCCCGAACGGGCGATGCGACTGCTCGGCTTCCTCGCGGGGGCAAAACGGCCGATGCGGCTATTCAAGACGATCGCCCCGGCGCGGCGATGGGTCAAGACGACCCCCTCACCCCGCCTCTCTCCCAAGGGGAGAGGAGCATGAGGTGATGCTGCTTTTACGTGTCCTCTACGCCACCGCCGGCAGATCCACCCTGAACTTGCTCCCGCCGCCCTCCGCCGCCAGGCATACCGCATCGCCGCCGTGACGGCGGGCGATGTCGAGCACGAGAGCGAGGCCGAGGCCGCTGCCGCGGCCGGTCTCGGTGCCGCCGGCGAGGCGATAGAAGGGTTCGAAGATGCGCTGGCGCTCGGCCTCGGGGACGCCGGGACCGTGGTCGGAGACATTCAGGACCGCGCGGCCACCTTCGTGAGTCACCGAGACGGAAATCGGACCCGCGCCGCCGTAGCGCCGCGCATTCTCGACCAGGTTGCGCACCAGCCGGCGCAGCAGGGTGCGGTCACCCGACACGGTGACGGGCTGGCCGGTGACCTCGAGGTCGTAGTGCGAGGCCTCCTCGGCCGCCAGCGCCAGGAGATCGACCGGCTCGCGCTGCTCCAAGGTCGGCACGGCTTCGAGGCGGCTCGCCAGCAGGATCTGCTCGATGAGCTGGTCGAGCTCGGCCACGTCCTGCTTGAGCGAGTCCCGCGTCTTCGGGTCGGCGTTTTGGCCGAGGAGGGCGGCGGCCACGGTGATGCGCGCGAGCGGCGTGCGCAGCTCGTGGCTGGCGTTGGCCAGCAGCAGCCGGTGTGCCGTCACCAGCTCTTCGATGCGCTGGGCGGAGCGGTTGAAGCTTTCGGCAAGTGCGGCCACCTCGTCGCGGCCCTCGACCTTTACGCGCGCGGCGAGGTCGCCGCCGGCCAGGCGGTCGACGCCAGCGCGCAGCCGTTCCAGCCGCCGGCCAAGGCCGCGCACGACGGGGAAGGCCGCGACCGCGACGGCGATGGCCACCATGCCCAGCGCCGCCGCGATCCAGAAGATCGGGTTGGGCCGCTCGCGCACCTGGCGCGCGACCAGCCAGCGGCCGTCGGGAAGTTGTAGCGTGAAGTTGGGTCCGCCGGGGCCGCGCCGCCAACCTGTCCGGGCGCGCTCCAAGTTGAAGCGCGGCGGCGCCTTGCCCGCCATGGCGATCATGTCGCCGTCGGATTCGTAGAGGGCGATGTCGAAGCGCAGCTTGCGCTGCAGCGCCTCGATCGCGCGCTGCTGGTCGGGCCGGGGCGCGCTCTGCTCGGGCAGCAGCGCGCCGGTGAGTTCGGCCGCGACGTCGAGATACTGCGGCGTGCGGTTGTCGTCGTCGGCCACCCGCCACAGCAGCACGGCCGCGCCGACGAACACCGCCAGCACGACCAGGATGGTGACGTAGAATTGTAGGTAGAGGCGGTTCATGGTTAGCGCACCCCCTCACCTAGCCTCTCCCCCAAGGGGGAGAGGAACATGAGGGGTCGTTTCTTCGGACTCCTCTCCCCCGATTCGGTGCCTTCACAGGCACCTGAGGGGAGAGGTAGGGTGAGGGGGAGCCGAAGGACGCTCATCGATCCTGGTCCTTCGCGAACACATACCCCGTGCCGCGCAGCGTCAAAATCCGGCGCGGCTTCTTGGGGTCGTCTTCGATGGCGGCACGGATGCGGCTGATGTGGACGTCGACCGAGCGGTCGAAGGCTTCGAGTTTCTCGCCTTTCAGCACATCCATCAGCGCGTCGCGCGACAGCACGCGGCCGGCGCGCTCGGCCAGGGCCAGCAGGATCGCGAACTGGTAGGACGTGATGGTGCGCTCCTCGCCGTCGACCCGCACGACACGCGCGCCCTTGTCAATTTCGAGGCGGCCGAAGCGCAGGATCTCGGACGGCGCCGTGCCGCTGCCGCCCTTGCGGCGCAGGATGGCGCGCAGCCGGGCCTGCAGCTCGCGCGGCTCGAAGGGTTTGGCAAGATAGTCGTCGGCGCCGAGTTCGAGGCCGACGACTCTGTCCATCGGCTCGCCGCGGGCGGTCAGCATCAGGATGGGCACGTCGCTGGTGGCGCGCAAGCGGCGGCAGAGGTCGAGGCCGTCGGCGTCGGGCAGCATGAGGTCGAGGATGACGGCGTCAAAGGTCTCGCGCTTCAACATCGCCTCGCCGTCGCGGCCGGTGCCGGCCACGGTCACACGAAAGCCCGCCCCGCCGAGATAGTCCTGGAGCATCCCGGCGAGGCGGTTGTCGTCGTCGATCATCAGGATGCGTTCGGCCATTGCTTCAGTATCGTGCCGGTGCCGTCCTGATGTCATCTGCCGTTAGCCCTTGCGCGAGCCCGACTTGCGCTCGTTCCAGACCTTGAAGAAGGCCTGCCGCTGTTCGGCGTTCAGCACGTTGCCGGCGTCGATCAGGGCCTTGGTGAAGCGCTTCGAGCTGTCGTCCATCATCTTGACCTGCTCGGCGCGGATCTGCTCGATCTTGGCCGGGTCGATGGTGGGAGCGCTCATCGCGGCCTCGAGGGACTTGCGGACTTCGACCCGCTGGGCGCGCGTGCCCTTGAGGTCGGTGAAGGCGGCCTGGAGGATCGCCGTCACCTTGGTCTTCTGCTCCGCCGTGGCCGTCGTGCCGCTGAGCGCCTTGTCCACGCGCTTCTCGATGCGCTGCTGGAACTTGGCCGGATCGACGGCGGCGCCGTCGGTCCTCGCGAAGGCAACGCCGCCCGCGCCGAGCGCGAGACTGCCGGCCAGGAGGGTCGCGATCACCGTCTTCATGCTGAGGCTCGTCATGTCTGTCTCCATCTGTTTCGGGTTTCTGTCCCCGTTGCAGCGATATGGAGGTCTGCGGTTTCGCCGTCGTCTCGGCGCCGTAAAGTTGTGTAAAGTCTAAAAGCCATGACGATTGTGATGACCGAACGGCTGACCTTGCGGCCGTTGCTGCCCGACGATGCCGACGCCTATCTCGCGATCCGCCATCATCCCGAGGTGGCGAAATGGGTGCCGTTGCCCTTCGAGGGCGTGATCGGGCGGTTTGCCGCCTCGTGGGAGGGGCGCCGCTACGCGCCGTGGGGCGTCTTCCTGGGTGGCAGGCTGATCGGCCATGGTGGTCTGAACTACGTGCCTGAATTTGGCGAAACCGAGGTGCTGTGGGCGCTCCATCCCGACGCCTGGGGCCGAGGCTACGCGACCGAGGTGGCGCGGGCATCGCTCGACTACGGCTTCGGGACCTTGGGGTTGGGGCTGATCTTCGCCATCACGCTCCCGGACAATCTGGCGTCGCAGGCGGTGATGAAACGCATCGGCCTCACCTACCGCAAACGCGTGGCCTACCGGGGTTTCAACGACATCGTCTGGTTCGACGTGGGCCGGGCGGACTATGCCGCGAGTATGCCCATCGCAGAGCGGTGAACGGCCGGATCGCCCGCCGCCAACACCGAACCGTCGGAATTCATGTCCAACTCACCACCCCGCCAGTCGGTGATCAGTCCGCCCGCACCCTTGATGACCGGCACCAGGGCCGAGAAGTCGTAGAGTTTCAGGCTCGCCTCGACCACCAGGTCGACATGGCCCGACGCCAGCAGGCCGTAGGCGTAGCAGTCTCCGCCCCAGCGGAAGAGCTTCACTTTCTTCGTGAGCTTCTCGTGCGGCGCCTCGTAGGCGCCGGGAAACATGATCGGCGCGGTCGAGTACATGTAGGCCCGGTCGAGCGACGGGCAGGCGCGGACGGAGATCGGCTGGCCGTTGAAGGTCGAGCGCTCGCCGTCGACGCCCAGCCAGCGCTCCTTCAGGATCGGCTGGTCGATGATGCCGAGGACCGGTTTGCCGCGGTGAAGGAGGGCCACCAGCGTGCCGAAGATCGGCAGGCCGGTGATGAAGGCCTTGGTACCGTCGATCGGATCGAGCACCCAGACATATTCGGCATCGGTCCTGACGGCGCCATGCTCCTCGCCGAACACGCCGTGCTCCGGCACGTGGCGCGTCAGCAGATCGCGCATCGCGGTCTCGGCTTCGCGGTCGGCGATGGTGACCGGGCTGTTGTCGGTCTTGTCGTCGATCGCGACTTGGGTGCGGAAGTAGCGGGCCGCGATTGGCCGCGCGGCATCGGCCAGCGCGTTGGCCAGTTCGACGAAGCGAGGCTCGACCACCTAGGCCAACGACCTAGGGGAGTGGCTTGGGTGTTTCGGCCATGGTGCGCAGGTAGGCGATCACGTCGGCGCGCTCCTGCTCCTTGGCAAGGCCGACGAAGGCCATCTTCGTGCCGCGGACATAAGCCGTCGGCTTGAAGACCAAGTGGTCGATGTCTTCGTAGCTCCAGTCGCCGCCCTTGGCCGACATGGCCGAGGAGTAACCGAAGCCGGCGTGGCTTGCCTTCTTGCGGCCGACGATGTCCCACAGGTTGGGGCCGACCTTGTTGGCGCCGCCCTTGTCGGTGGTGTGGCAGGTGAAGCACTGCTTCATGAAGAGTGCCTTGCCCGCCTCGACATTGGCGCCGGCGAGCTTGGGTCCGATCGGCGGCAGCTCCACCGGCGCGGCGGATGCCGTCTGGGTCGTCGGCGCTTCATCGACGACCGCGAGTGCGGGCTTGTCGAGCTTTTGCGGATGAACCACGGCGTTGGAAACCTTGCCAACCACCATCGCGAAGAGGGCCGAGGCCAGAACGCAGCCCGCAACCGTGTTGAAATTGGCCATAGTCGGATCCCAAAGCGGCAGTATTTTCGGACGTTGCTGTAGCACGCCCCGACAGTCGCCAGTAGTATCCGATCGCCGCCTCTGGCTCGCGCGGCGGAACGTCGCAAGTCTCGGATTTTGCGGGGTTTTTCGCCTGTCGGCGGGCGTCAGGTCCGGAGATGGGGGTCGGGAGATGGGGAGAGATCGGGACATGGCGAAGGCGCGAGGCGGCAAGGGGGTCGGCAAGGCTAAGGGCAGCAACATCATCGCCTTCCAGGGCGAGCCGGGGGCGAACTCGGACATGGCCTGCCGGGCTGCCTTTCCCTACATGACGACACTGCCCTGTCCGACCTTCGAGACGGCCATGGCCGCGGTCCAGGCGGGACGGGGGGAGCTTGCCATCATCCCGGTCGAGAACTCGATCGCGGGCCGCGTGGCCGACCTGCACAGCCTGCTGCCGCACACCCGGCTCAAGATCGTGGCCGAGCACTTCCAGCGGGTCGAGCATTGCCTGGTGGCGCTGCCCGGTGCCAGCCTGCGTACCATCCGCACTGTGAAGAGCCACGTCCAGGCGCTGGCCCAGTGCCGCAATTTCCTGAAGAAGCATCGCTTCCAGCCGCTGGTCCACGCCGACACGGCGGGAGCGGCGCGCGAGATCGCCGAGATCGGCGACAAGAGCGTCGGCGCCATCGCCTCCTCGCTGGCCGCCCGGATCTATAATCTCAAGGTCCTGGCCAAGAACATTGAGGACGCCGACCACAACACCACGCGCATGCTGGTGTTCTCGCGCGAGGAGGCCGCACTCGACTGGCGCACCGTGCAATGCATGACCGCCTTCCTGTTCCGGGTGAGGAGCCGTCCGGCCGCGCTCTACAAGGCGCTGGGCGGCTTTGCCACCAACGGCGTCAACATCGTGAAGCTGGAAAGCTACCTGTCGGGCGCGCGCTTCGAGCAGGCGCAGTTTTACGCCGAGGTCGAGGGCCATCCCGAGCAGCGCAACGTGCATCTTGCGCTCGAGGAGCTGGAATTCTTTTCCGAGAAGGACGAGCTCAAGATGCTCGGCAGCTTCCCGGTCAATCCGTTCCGGCGCAAGGGCTGGGAAGCGCCAACCCGTCCCGGCACCTGAGGAACACCATGCCGCAACAGCCCGTTCGCATTGCTCCCTCCATCCTGTCGGCCGACTTCGCAACTCTCGGTCGGGAGATCGAGGCGGTGACGGCGGCCGGTGCCGACTGGATTCATGTCGACGTGATGGATGGCCATTTCGTGCCCAACATCACCATCGGCCCGATGGTCGTGAAGGCGCTCCGCAAGCACAGCAAGCAGCCCTTCGATTGCCATCTCATGATATCGCCGGTCGATCCGATGGTGCCGGCCTATGTCGATGCCGGCGCCGACGTGATCTCGTTCCATCCCGAGGCCGGCCCGCACGTTCACCGCACCGTTCAGCTCATCAAGAGCCTGGGCAAGAAGGCAGGCTGCGTGCTCAACCCCGCCACGCCTCTGTCTGCCATCGAGCATGTGCTGGGCGACATCGATCTCGTGCTGGTGATGAGCGTCAATCCCGGTTTCGGCGGCCAAGCCTTCATCGAAAGCCAGCTCGCCAAAATCGCTGCCTTGCGCAAGGCGATCGACGCGCTGGGCAAGCCGATCGACCTCGAAGTGGATGGTGGCGTCAATCCGGAGACGGCCAGGCGCTGCATCAAGGCCGGCGCCGACGTCCTGGTGGCCGGCACCGCGGTCTTCAGCGGCGGACCCGACAAGTATGCCGCCAACATAAAGGCTTTGAGGTCATGACCGACATCATCCTGCATCACTACGGCCTGTCGCCTTTTGCGGAAAAGGTGCGCATCGGTCTGGGCCTCAAGCAGGCGGCGTGGAAGTCGGTCGACATTCCCAACGTCATGCCCAAGCCAGACCTGATGCCGCTGACCGGCGGCTATCGCAAGACGCCGGTGATGCAGATCGGCGCCGATATCTACTGTGACACCCAGCTCATCATGCTGGAACTCGAGCGACGCCTGCCGTCGCCGTCGTTCCTGCCCAAGGGCCGCGAGGGCGAGGCGCGGGCGATCACCATGTGGATCGACCGCAACATCTTCTCGCCGGCAGTCGGCGTGGTCATGAGCCAAGTCGCCGACAAGTTCGGCGACGCCTTCAAGAAGGACCGCAGCGAATTCTCCGGTCGCACGTTCGATCCCGAGCGGATGCGCGCCGCCCTGCCGATGCTGCGCGACCAGACCTATGCCCAGCTCTCGCTGGCCGAGACGATGCTGGCCGATGGCCGCAAGTTCGTGTTGGGCGGCGAACCGAGCCTGGCGGACTGCGCGCTCTACAATCCGGTGTGGTTCATCCAGCAGCATCTGGGTAAGACCGCCGCTCCGCTCGACCGGTTGCCCGGGATCACTGCCTGGTCGGAGCGCATGAAGGCGCTGGGCGAGGGCAAGCGCACCGATATCAAGGCGACCGACGCGCTAGAAGTCGCCAAGGCCGCCACGCCCGGGCCGACCAGCGTCGACGCCAACGATCCGAGCGGGTTGAAAGCGGGCCAGAAGCTCAGCGTCACGCCCGACGACACGGGCAAGGTGCCTGTAGCTGGCACGCTGGTCGGACTGACCGCCGACCGCATCTCGATTGCCCGCAACGATCCGCGGGTTGGCGACGTCGTCGTCCATTTCCCGCGCGTGGGCTTCATCGTCCAGGTCAGCTAGAAGGCCGGCTAGAGCGAGACTTCGCCTTTCAGGACGGCAACGCAGCCGCCGCCGACACTGGCGCGGATGCCGTCGGCTGACCGATGCGCCGCGGCGCGCAGCAGGCTCGGCCGGCCCATCTCGACACCCTGCATGATGTCGTAGCGCGCCTCGCTGCCGCCGGTTTTCGACAGCAGCAGCGCCGCCAGCGGTGTCGCGGCACTTCCCGTGGCGGCGTCCTCGATGGTGCCCGACAGGGGCGAGAACATGCGCGCCCGCAGGTTGGCCGTATCGACCCTTGCATAGAGATAGAGGGGCAGGCGTCGCGGCCCCAGCGCGGGGAAGGCTTCATTGGCTTGGCGGAAACGCGCGAGATCGGGCGCGGCCCGCGTCAGCGCTTCGCCCGTGATCTCGGCCACGACAAAGGAATTGCCGACCGAGGCCATGATCGGGCGATGCGTTGCGACGACGACGTCCGTCGTGGCAAGGCCGACGCAGCCGGCGAGCAGGTCGACCGGCATTTCTGGCCCGAGCGACAAAGGCTGCGGTGCGTCGATCGTGACGATATCGCCCGTCACCTTGACCTCGACCAACCCGGCGATCTCCTCGAAGCGCAGCGCGCCGTTCGTCGCCCGACCTTGCCGCGCCAGCACCCAGCCGGTGCCGACATTGGGATGACCGGCGAACGGCATCTCGCTGGTGCGATTGAAGATGCGCACGCGTGCGGTGTTGGCCGGATC
>Ga0163144_10005513_pt1 | contig 28102 bp, 15 predicted proteins | sample OliLak19BULKMAT1_FD_123175 | JGI IMG/M metagenome (GOLD analysis project Ga0163144, IMG submission 123175) | Freshwater microbial mat bacterial communities from Lake Vanda, McMurdo Dry Valleys, Antarctica - Oligotrophic Lake LV.19.BULKMAT1 | ecosystem: Environmental > Aquatic > Freshwater >... | reverse complement strand
CCGCCAGGCGGTTTTATACTTAGCCCGGACATCGTTGAGAGCCACGAATACAAACGGGAATTCCGGACACCGCGTAGCTTCGCCTACGAGCAGAGTGTGAAATGTCCGGGCTCGCCCCCGCGCCCGCGCGAAACGTTCGCTCCAAAAACAACAGAATCGACTGCGCGACCAGACGTTTAGCTGCGTCGGGCCGGTCGGGCCTGCAAATACGTCGCGTGCCGTCACCGACCGGCGCAAGGTGCCCGCACTTTGCGTCCACGTCGTCTTCGACGCGGCCGACTTGCACGGCACTCCTGCCGTGGAACGATCGCCGGTCGCGGCACTTCGCGCGTCCGGCACAACGAAGACACCACGTGCCATCCGACACTAATCGGCCGGCACGAGAAAGACGCATAACATGCTCCGAGCCCTGCTCCGGGAGGACTCAGTCGCAGCGGCGTAACCACGCCGTCACTTCTGTAGGTCCCCCTCGGCGGCGCGCGATCACTCGCGCGCCGCTGATCGCAGGCTCTCAGGCCGGTCGCTGCCGCCGAAGCCGAAACTCCATCGCATCGTGCCCGTCGCGGAAACGAAATCCGCCGGCTACACCACCCGTGTCGTCCGGCTCGAATACGGCCCCAAGAACAAGAGCACGACCCAGGTCACGTTCACGTTGCCCGAAGGCAGCGGGCCGTTTCCCGTGCTGATCGGCGGCGGCAACTGGAGCACCTCGCTCATCCGCCGGGGCTACGCGGCGTGCGAATTTTCCTCGAGCGCGGATCAACCGACGAACCTGCCACAGGTGTATCCAGATTTCGATTTTGCCACGATGGGCCAGCGCGCGTGGACCGCCCAGCTTGTCGTCGACGATCTCCTCACGCTGCCCGAAATCGACCAGACCCGCATCGCCCTCACCGGCTATTCGCGTGGCGGCAAGATGGCCACGATCGCCGCCGCATTCGACGACCGCATCGCCGCGGTCGTCGCCGGCAGCACGGGCGCCGGTGGCGTCCTGCCCTGGCGGCTCTCCGGCGAGCGCGGCATGGGCGAGGGCGTCGAGTCCACCACGCGGATGTTTCCGTTGTGGTTCGCGCCGCAGCTCCGGTGCTTCGCTGGCCGCGAGGATCGCCTTCCGGTCGACGCCAATCTCCTCGTCGCGCTCGTGGCTCCGCGCGCGTTTCTCATGAACTACAGGCTCAACGACGAAGTCTCCAACGTCTGGGCCAACGAGCAGTGCGACGCGTCCGCCCTGTGCGTCTCAGCAAAACGCCGCCGACACACTTGCCCTGCACGAGCCGCGCGACTATCAACAACTCCCGACTGCCACCCAGAACGCCGTGATCGCCTGGATGAAAGGACGGCCATGAAACACTCCCAAGGTGGGGGCGGTTGTCCCCCACCGCCCTCTTTGAAGATACGCACACCGCATCAGGGCGGTTGAGGACAACCGCCCCTACCCTCAACCTATTTCGCATCATGCTCCGCCTTCTCCTCTTCCTCACCAGCGCCCTCGCCGCGTTCGCGCAGACCACCGCCCCCGCCCCTGATCTCAAGAAAAACCCCGCGCCTCCCGCCGCCCGGCTCAACCCCGCGCTGCCCTCGCTCTTCATCGCCGGTGACTCCACCGCCGCGCGCGGCCGCGGCGCCACGCAGCAGGGCTGGGGCGTGCCGTTCGCCGACTACTTCGACCCGACAAAGGTCAACATCGTCAACCGCGCCCGCGGCGGCCGCAGCAGCCGCACGTTCATCGCCGAGGGCGCCTGGGATCAACTCCTCGCCGACGTGAAACCCGGCGACACCGTGCTCATTCAGTTCGGCCACAACGACGGCGGCCCGATCAACGACGAGCCGCCCCCGCCGCTCCGCGCCCGCGGCAGCCTGCCCGGCCTCGGCGAGGAATCGAAGGCCATCCACAACGTCCTCACCAAGAAACACGAGGTCGTGCACACGTTTGGCTGGTATATCCGCAAGATGATCGCCGACGTGAAAGCCCGGGAAGCCACGCCCATCGTGCTCTCGCTCACGCTGCGCCATCGCTGGGAAAACGGCAAAATCGAACGCGGCTCCGGCCGCTACAGCCCGTGGTCCTTCGAGATCGCCAAGGCCGCCGCCGTGCCCTTCGTCGATCTCATGAACGCGCAGGCCGACAAATTCGACGCGCTCGGCGAGGAGAAGGTGAAGACGCTGTATCCGCAGGACCATACGCACTTCAACGCCGAGGGCGCCGACCTCCATGCCGCCACCGTGGTCGCGCTCTTGAAGGGCCTCCGCCCGAGCCCCCTCACCAAGGTGCTTTCCGCCCAGGGCCGGGCCGTCGCCGCGGATCGTTTCTCCTGGCTGCGGCTGCCGCGACCCGCCAACCCGAAGCTCCCCTCCCTCGTGCTCGTCGGCGATTCCACCGTGCGCAACGGTCGCGGCGACGGCGCCGACGGCCAGTGGGGCTGGGGCGATTATCTCGCACCGCATTTCGATCTCACCAAGATCAACCTCGTCAACCGCGCCGTCGGCGGCACGGGCGCGCGCAGCTTCGTGCCTTCCGGCCACTGGGAAACCGCCCTCGCGCTCGTGCAGCCCGGCGACGTCGTGATGATTCAGTTCGGCCATAACGACAACGGCGCCCGCGGGCCCGTCCGGGGCATCGGACCCGAAACCGAGGAGCGCGAGAATCCGACGACGAAACAAAAAGAGCCGGTGCAAACTTTCGGCGCCTACCTGCGCCGCTACCTCGCCGACGTCCGCGCCAAACAGGCCACGCCGATTCTCTGCTCACTGGTCCCGCGCAAAATCTGGAAGGACGGCAAGATTGCCCGCGCCATCGGCAGCCACGCCGACTGGACGCGCGAAGTCGCGAAGGCGGAGAACGTCGCGTTCGTCGATCTGCACGAGCTCATCGCGCAACGCTACGATGCGCTCGGCGCGGATGCCGTGAATCCACTTTTCGCGGACGAACGCGTGCACACGAGCAAGGCTGGCGCCGAACTCAATGCTTCGATCGTCGTCACCGGGTTGCAGGCGCTGCCGCAGAACCCGCTCGCCGCGTATTTGAAACCCAAATCCTGAGCCGAGGCCTGAGGCACCGGGGGCACAGAGCTCCGACACCGAGTCCACGGAGCCGCGCTGAAAGCCGGAGACAATCAACTCCTGCTCAAGCTCACCGACCAGTGGACCCATCGCATCGCCGGCGATGCCGCGGCACCCGCCGATAAAAAAACCCTCAGCACGGCCGCCCCGGGCGGTCGCGGCGGTCGACTCGTGGACGCCCGCGGGCGTCGGCAGCGACGCCCCTGCACCGGGAGGTTTTGAAATGGATGCGAGGCACGGAGAGAAACCGGAATTGCCTGCAAGCTTGGCCGCCACGTTGTCATTTTCCTGAAACGTTCCCGGCCAGGCGAAACGCGGCGAAGAACCGCTCCGATTCCGCACGGAATTTCCCTTCGTCGAATTCGACTCCGCGCCAGGAGAACCAAATTGCGATCAATCGTTCAGGATTGCCGGGATGCAACGCGAGCACATGCGCGTTGCGCGTGGCAAGGAACCCGTTTTTTCCCACGTTCACCGCGCCCGAGTCGTCGAAGTCCAGCCGGCCGCTGACGGTCCAGTGTCCGCTGCGTTCGCCCGCCGTGAGGTCGTTGCGCACGATTTTGTAGCGTGGATTACCGGAATCCGCGTTCAACTTTTTCTCCGCATACGCCGTAAAGGCGGACCTGCTCTCCACCGGAGGAATTGCGGTCACGGTCATGCCGGCGTGATAGCTTTCCGTGCTGTCGATGCGCTTGAAAAAGAGACTTCCCCTCTCGTTCTTTCCCGCCACCCAGCCCTTGCCGGGGACTTCCACGGAATATCCCGACATCTCATGCCGAGTGCCGGAAATTACCGGGGTAAAACCGGGCGGCAGATCGTTCGCAGCGACCTGCACCGCAAAGGCGGAGAGCAGGACGGCAATTCCAAGGTTCATGGTAGAGGGAGCGGCCGCGTCCTACCACAGCAGCCCCATCCGCTTTGGGCGTATCCGGATCGCCGTCGTGATGTGTTCCTTCGTCTGCTCGTCCTCGATCCAAACGTCAAAAGCTTCGCCCGCGCGGCTGCCGTTAATCACGTAGGCCCTGCCCGCATCCAATTCGACGTTTTCGAACGAAACCACGCCATCGCGCAAGCCCGGCAGGCCCCTTTCTGCCGTGCCGAGAACCCTGACAAAGAGGGTGTGTCGGCCAGCGGGGATGTGATGATACTTCGGCTTTCCCTTTAATAACGGATCACCCGCGCCAAACTTCTGTCGCCGGTCCGCGCCCGCGAAGAGATACCATTCATAGTGCGCCAAGCTGCGTTGGTTTCTCGTTTCGCCCACCAGGGCGATATTCGATCCGATTGGTGGGTCCGCCGACGGAAGGGTCTGGCTGGCGCAGGCTCCAAGGCTCCCGCAGACCAAGACCGTGAGGGCAACCGTCACGAAAGTGCTTCCGAGCCGACGCTCCTTCACTCCCGTAAGATTGGCCATCAAACCCCGACCTGAACCCCGCGGATTAGGTCCCGGAGTCTTCACCTACTGTTTCGCCAGTGGCGCCGCATCCGCGTCCGTCCAACGCTTCGGGTTTTGCGAAACGGCATTCACTTCGCGAGCGATCTCCGCCGGCGGTTATTTTATTCTCTGCGTCTCCTCCCACCGTGCTGTGGTGCCAACTGCGCCTTGGAAGGTTTGTTGCAAAGGGCAGGATGCGATAACTTGCACCCATGAAAACACTCACCGCCGAAGAAGCCGGGGCGGGATTGAGCCAGTGGGTGAAACGCGCGCTTGCGGGCGGGAAAATCCAAATCCGTCAGGGGGACGCTGTAGCTCAGTGACTCGACATCGCCGTGGTTGATGCGAGTTAACTTCCGATTTGTTCGGTCTTTCACCCTTCAACTTTCAACTCCCAGAAAACAGCTCCTCGCCCGCATATTTCATGCTTTCTGCGTCCTTTTTCCGGCGTTTGTCGGCGGACAGGCGGTAAGCTTCCGTGAGCGTGCGTCCTATGCGGGCTAAAAGCAAAACCGCTTGGGGTTTTGCACTCAGCCCGGATAGCCAAAACGGTTGAATCTGTAGAGTTGATCCGAGCACACCGTGTAGGGTCGCTGGCGAGTAGAGCAGTAGAGCGCATAGCAGTAGAGCGCAGGGCTAACCCGGACATTTCACACTCTGCTCGTAGGCGAAGCTACGCGGTGTCCGGAATTCCCGTTTGTATTCGTGGCTCGCAACGATGTCCGGGCTAAGTTTAAAACCGCCTGGCGGTTTTGATTTAGCCCGCATGAACTCGAAACGCGCGCCGGAGAGATGAAATCTTCGAGGTGGGACGTGGGCCAGAATCAGTGTGAGGGTGAAAAATGCGGGCTAAGGCATCGAGGAATTTTCATGGCCCGCTCCCGGCAAGGCGCTGACGAACCGGCTCGGCTGATTGATGCACGACGGCGGTCACAGCGTGCTACCCGCCGACTGGCCGGGGTTTCTCGACTTTCTGCCAACGCACTTGAAGCCCTGCGCCTCGGCGAAGATTCCTCTTTCGTTTCCTGCCTTACCTTCTGTTCAAAGCGCCAGCTTCCGCACGCGGTCACCGGTGCGAATCGCCCCCGATTTGATCACGCGCGCATTGAGGCCGCGAAGCCGCAACGCCTTCCCCGCGGGCGAGTTCACGAACGCCAGTGCCTCCCGGCCGAAACGCGCCGCGAACTTCGCGCAGCCCGTGTGCGCCGGCGCCGTCACCTCCACGATCGCCTCGCCCAGCGCGAGCCGCGTGCCCGCGGGCAAATTCGCCACGCTCAAATCCAAATCGAGAAACAACTGATCCCCGGCCAACGACCAGCGCTCACGCGCCGGCGCCACGAGCGCCACCGCGCGGGCACTCATCACATTAAGCTGCATCTCCGGATCGGCCGAGCCGTCCGGCATCGACCGGCTGCCGCGCGCCCGCCAATTGTCGCCGACGAGTCCCTCCGCCACGTCGAGCCGGCCTTCGGCGAGCACCTCGCGTTGATCCACCGCCGGCCGCCGCACGATCAGCTCAATCGCGCCTTCATCCTTCGGCGCCCGCCGGATTTCATCCCACCCGGCTTCGAACTCGGCCGTGGTGCGCCAGGGAGCAGCATTCATGGGACGGTTTTGCCACGTTCGCCGCGCTGACACCAGCCGGCTCTCACCGGCGCGCGTCACAGCACCCGCGCTCCGCTCCCGGCACCGCGCGCTTCACGGACGCCGCGGCAGCGAGGCCGCGATCTTCGCCGCGACGACCGCCGCGAGTTGATCATAGCCTTTCGGGGAAAAATGCACGTTGGCCGGCAACTGCTGCGCATCGGCATGCTTCGCCACGAAGGCGTGCACATCGTTCACGAGGATGCCGGTCTCCTGCGCCACCCTCGCCACCGCGGCGTTGTAGGCCGCCTCGGAGCCCTCCTGCCGGCCATTTGATTTCGCCGGGACGGGCGTCGTCGTCACCGCGATCAGCTTCGCCCCGGTCGGCTTCAACCGCGCGACGAGTTCGCGCAGGTTCTTCTCATACTGCTCCACGGTGGCAACGACCTTGCCCCTCTCGACGGCCGTCAGCGCCCCCTTGTCGTCGACATATTTGAGGTCGTGCAGGCCGAAGTTGAAATGAATCACATCCCACTTTCCCGCGCCGAGCCATGTATCCAGCTTCCGGAGTCCGTTCGCGCTGTCCGCGCTGTTCTCCCGCGGACGGTGGACGTTGGCCTTGCCCGCCAGCAGTTCCCGCACCTTCAGCGTGTAGCCCATCGAGATCGAGTCGCCGATCAGCAGCACCCGCGGCAGCCCCGCGGTATCGGTGATCGGCGCCAGCACCGCGTCGCGTTTCGCCTTCGCCGCCTGCTTGGGCGCATCCGCCCCGCTCCCGTTCACGAACGTCAGGCCGAGGAGAAACAGGAACCAGGCGGGGGCGCGTCGCACAGAAAGCATGATGCAGCCTGGCGCGAAACCCACCCCGCCGTCGAGCGCGCGTTGCGCGGCGCGGGGATTGCCAACCGCGCGGCCCGCTGTCACTGGTTTCGCCGACCCCGCCCGTTTCGCAACCCCGCCTGCTGTCTCAATGAACCCCACTCCGCTCGCCGCCTGGCGAATGCTCGCGCGCGCCTTCGCGCTCGGCTCGCTTGGTCTTTTCCTTCCAGCCCTCGCCCGCGCTCAAGTCGCGCCCGCACCCGCCGCCACCCCGCCGCCGCCCACCGGGAGCGATCCGATCAAGCTCTCCATCTTCGAAGTCACGAGCGACAAGGACGTCGGCTACGCCGCCTCGACCGCGATGTCCGGCACCCGCACGAACGAGAAACTCGAGAACCTGCCGAACTCGATTTCGGTGATGACGCAGGAGTTCATGCAGGATCTCGCGTTCAACAACTACTTCGACGCGGTCGATTTCGCCACGAGCGCGGAAAACATCGCCAACGATCTCGGCACCGTCGGCGCCGTCGTCGGCAACCGTTCCGGCAACCAGGTCAACATCCGCGGCCTCGCCACCGTCCGCCAGCTCCGCGACGGCTTCCCCTGGTATCTCGCCGCCGATGTCTTCAACACCGAGCGCATCGAGTTCAGCCGCGGCCCCGGCGGGCTCGCCTACGGCGACGTCGATGCCGGCGGCATCATCAACATCGCGAGCAAGCGCGCGACATTCCAGCGCCGCGGCTCCATGCAGGTGCGTTACGACAATTTCGGCACGCAGCGCTACTCGATCGATTTCAACCAGCCCATCGTGCCCGGCCGCCTCGGGCTGCGCGTCAATGCGATCAAGTCCGAGGTGGAGATGTTCAAGCAGCGCATGGGCCGCGATCTCGAGGGCTACGCCGGCGCCATTCGCTGGGAGCCGTTCAAGCACCGGCGCACGCAGCTCGATATTGCTTACGAGACCGGCAACACCACGTATCATCTCGGCCACCTCGGGCCCACCGACAGCCGCATCGCCTACCGTTACGGCACCGGCACCAGCGCGATTGATGCCGACCCCGCGCGCGCCGGCACCCAGGTCAACGGCGTCGGCATGCAGCAGCTCCGCGCCGCCAACGCCGTCGCCCATGCCATCGTCGACGTCGGCGGCGTGATCAACAACTGGCAGGCCACCGGCGCGAACACCTTCCGCATCACGACCACGAATACGGCCGCCGCCGCCACCTCCGCCACCGATCCCCAGAATCCCGAACGTCACCCGCTGCGCCGCATCCCCGAGAGCATCATCCCGCTCCGCGAGGACTGGGCCGGCCCCGACAACAAGCAGGCCGCAAAATACCAGGCCTACACGATCGAGTTGAAACACTCCTTCCACGACCGCCTCAATGTCCTCATCGCCCACAACAGCCAGTTCGACGACACGAGCCGCAAGCAGACCTACTCCAATCTCGCCAGCGTCGGTGGCGTCGCGGGACGCAGCGTCCACATCGATGTGAATCCCGTGCTGCCCAATCCCAACGGCGCCGGCACCGTGCCGAATCCGAACTACGAGCAGATGTTCGTCATCCACGCGCCGCTCTTCAATCGCGAGGGCCACGACATCACGAATTGGCGCGGACAGATGGTGTATGATGCCCGGCTGCCTTGGGCCATCACGCAGCGCATCGTCGCCGCCGCCAGCTACCGCCACGAGGAAAACTACTCCGACAACTACAGCTATTCGCTCACGCGCGAGGAGATCGCTCGACGCGGTTTCACCGGCAACGCCGCCTTCTACAACAACAACCTCGTCTACCCGATCCACTACCTGCGCGACGGCAACAGCGACGAAAAGCTCGGCTGGAGCGTCCGCCCCGGCCTCACTCAGCTCTTCCGTAACAACGCCGGCAATACGGCCAATCGGCGCCTCGACCAGAGCCTCACGTCGGGCTCGGTTAATGTGTTGGGTTCCTATTTCAAGGGTCGCGTGCGTTCGAGCATCGGCATCAGCCGCGAGCACTGGCTGCAAAGTGCCAGCGCCCCGACCCGCGCCGACACCGCGAGCTTCAACGAGCATCGCTTCGCCGCCACCGATGGTTCGCTCATTGCCAACGACGGCCTCCGCGTCATCGCCGTGCCCGTCTTCCCCTTCGCCAACGAGTGGACCACCAACCAAACCTATGGCGCCGTCTGGCACGTCCGCCCCTGGGTGTCGCTCACCGCAGGCTACTTCGAGTCGTCGCAGTTCAGCGATAACTACGGCACCGATCTCACCGGCGGCGCCCTCCTGCCGCTGACCGGCGAGGGCGTCGATCTCAGCGCGCGCTTCAAGCTGTTCAGCAACAAAATCGAGGCCACCATCACGCGCTTCGCCACCAAGCAGGAGAATCTCAACTCCGGCGTCGCCGCCGAAGTCCGCGACGAACTCGCGCCCTTCCTCGCGCGCCCCTTCGCCAATCTCATCGACTACCGCGACCGCACCTCCACCGGCTGGGAATATCAAATCCTCACCAACCTCACCCGCCAGTGGACCCTGCTCGCCTCGTATTCGGTGAACGAGACCGAGTTCACCCGCTTCTACCCGTTGCTCGGCGCCTACGTCACCGAAGCTCGCGCCACGGCGCAGGCCCGCGGGCTCAACCCCGACGACGCCACCGCCCTCACCCGCGAATACCTCGAGGAGCAGGATGGCAACATCTCCCTCACCAAGCGCGCCACCGGCAGCATCACCACGCGCTACAGCTTCAACGAAGGCCGGCTGAAGGGCTTCACCACCGGCGTCTCCGCCCGCTACGCCCGCGGCAAGGCCCGCGCCGGCGTGACGATCTCCGGCGTGCAGGTCCTGCCGCCCACCACGACCGACGACTACGTCCTGACGAATCCATTTTTCAGTTACCGCCGCAAGTTCGGCCGCTACAACTGGACGCTCCAGTTCAACATCAACAATGTCTTCGACGTGCAGTCCGACCAGGGCAACGGCTACACTTGGACGCGCTATACCGAGCCGCGCCAATACATCACCACGGCGACGGTGGCGTTCTGAGGCATCGCCTCGCCGCGCCCGCCGCGCTCATCCTGGACCTCAAGGCCCGGCTCCGGAAAACAGTTCCCTTCACGCCGCCGGCCGCCGAAGCTGGCAGCGCTCCGTCCGCGAACAAGAAAAAGAAATCCGCCTGACCTCATGCACCGCCTCACCCCGCTCTGGCTCCTCCTCCTGGCCGCGCTTTCCGCTCACGCCGCCGCGCCGCGCCAACCAAATTTCCTCTTCGTCTACACCGACGACCAGCGCTGGGATGCCATGGGCGTCGTGCAGCGCGAGCAGGGCGACAAGGCCCGCTTCCCGTGGTTCACCACGCCCCACATGGATCGCATGGCTGCCGAGGGCGTGCGTTTCCGCAATGCCTTCGTCGTGAATTCGCTCTGCGCCCCGAGCCGCGCGAATTTCATGACCGGCCGCTACAGCCACCACAACGGCGTCGTGAACAACCACACGCCGTTCCCCGAGACCAGCGTCACGCACGCCACCGCGATCAAGTCCGCCGGCTACACCACCGCCTACATCGGCAAGTGGCACATGGGCGGCCAGCGCGGCAAGCGCGCGGGCTTCGACTACTCCGCGAGCTTCGTCGGCCAGGGCAAATATTTCGACTGCCCGATCGAGGTCGACGGCGTGCCGATGCCGAGTAAGGGCTGGGTCGACGATGTCACGACCGACTACGCGATCGATTTCATCAAGAAACACCGCGACCAGCCGTTCTCCGTCACGCTCGGCTTCAAGGCCTGTCACGGCCCGTTCGATCCGCCCGAGCGCGCGAAGAATCGTTTCGCCGACGCGAAGGCCCGCCCGGTGCCCAATCTCAACGTCCGCGCGATCTATCGCGCGCCGGGCGACAGCGCGACCGTCGCCGGCAAGGGCAGCGCGCTCGTCAACGAGAACGGCGAACTCAAGGTCAACCTCGGCTACTTCCGCTGCATCTCCGCCGCCGACGACAACCTCGGCCGCCTGCTCGCCGCCCTCGACGAGCTCGGCCTCGCCGACGACACCGTCGTCGTTTGCTCCAGCGACAACGGCTACTACCACGGCGAGCACGGGCTCGGCGACAAGCGCTCCGCCTACGACGAGTCGCTGCGCATTCCGCTGCTCGTGCGCTATCCGCGCATGATCGCGAAGGGCACGCTGCGCGATCAGATGGTGCTCAACATCGACCTCGCGCCGACGTTCGTGGATCTCGCCGGCACCAAGGTGCCGGCCGGGATGCAGGGCCGGAGCTGGCGTCCGCTTTTCGCCGATACGAACGCTCCGTGGCGCCAGTCGTTTCTCGCCGAGTATTTCTTCGAGAGCAATTTCCCGACCACGCCGACCGTCGTCGCCGTCCGCACGCCGACCGCGAAGATCATCAAATACCCGGGCAACGACCAATGGACGGAACTCTTCGATCTCGCGCGCGATCCCTACGAGACGAAGAACCTCGTGCGCGAACCCGGCGCGAAAGAACTCCTCGCCAAAATGAACGCCGAGTTCGACGCGCAGGTGAAGGCGACGCAGTTTCACATTCCCGACTACGCCGACAAGCCCGGCGATCCCTCGGCCAAGAAGCAGGCGAAGGCGAAGAAGAAGCAGTGACGCCTGAAGGTGGAGCGGCTTGACCTCAAGCCGCTTGATTAGGCCGGATGCGACGGCCCTTCGAACCAACGGCTTGAGGTCAAGCCGTTCCACCTCGGTCCAGGGCCCCGCCCTTACCCTCAAAATTCCCAGCTCACGCCCAGGCTCGGCAGGAAGGGCAATTGTTCGCGCGGCTCCTTCACATCCGTCACCTGCGTGCCCGACACCGTCACGCGATGATCGTAGCCGAGCAGATTGGTGCGGTCATAGGCGTTGAAGATATCGACATACACCCGGACCTCGCCGCGCTTGAGCTTGAACCGACGCGTCGCCCGCAGATCGAGCCGGTGGTAATCGGGCAGCCGCAGGCCATAGACGGGGCCGTTCGCCGACACGACCACGCGGCGGCCATTGTTCAGCGTCGCGAGCGAATACACCACGTCCGTCGTCGGCCAGCCGGTGTGGAATTGCCACGCCGCGCTGAACTGCCAGCGCGGGTTCAAGGCGTAGGTCGCGTCCGCGTAGAACGCATGCCGCTGATCGCGTGAGCGCGGCACCCAGCGGCCGGCGAGTTGCTCCTCCGCGCGCGCGACGACGTAGCTCGCGTGCCATTGCAGCCGGCGATCACCCTGGCCAGACAGCAGCACCTCCACCCCGCGCGCGCGCCCCGCGCTTGGACGCAACGCGACGCGATCGGACTGTAGTTCGGGAAACAGATCGTAGGGGTTGTCGAGATTCTCCCAGCGCGGACGCACCCGCGAATGAAGACGCTCGTAGGCTTCGACCCGCACCGAGGCGTGTCGGCCGAGCGGATACTCGACCCCCAGCACGCGATGCTCGGCGCGCTCCGGCTCGCCGAACGACCGTTCGCCTTCCGCGATCTCCAGCTCCTGCAAACCCGTCGCCTGCGCATAGCGGCCCCAAGCCGCGCGGACGGTGGCGCGCCCGATATTCAACGCGGAATTCAAGCGCGGGCTTATTTCCGATTTCGACGGATACGCCCAGTCCTGGTGGTCGATTCGCACGCCCGGCTCGATTACCAACGCCGCGAATGGCTGCACGCGCAGCGCGACAAAACCCCCGACCGCGCTGCCCTCCGGTCGGAGCGCCATCTGCCGATTGTCCGGAACCGCCGTCTCGCGGCCACCGCTGATCACGCTGTAGCTCCGATTGAGAGCATACGTGTAGCGCGCTTCGCCGGTCTTGCCTTCCACCCCGCCGCGGACGACCAGCCGTTCATTCACCGTCGCTGTCCATTCGTTGCGCAATGCCACCTGCTCGAGCTGCCGATGATCGCGCAACGCAAACGGAAACCCGTCCATCCGCCCGCTGCCATCGCGCTCCCACGTCAATCGTGCATAGGACAGCACCGCCTCCCCGCTCACCCGCTCGCCGAAGCTCCCGCGCCAGCGGGCCCAGGCGTAATCGCTTTCATACGCACTCGTGAGCGACGGGTTGTTGCTGCTCCGGCGAAGATAGCGCAGCGCGTCGCCCGCGTGCAGCGCGTGAAACGACACCGTGTGCGCCGGCGCGACGTCGTATTCCACCTTCCCCATCACATCGTAGTAACGCGGCGAGATATCGTTCGACCGATCGGAAAGCCGCAGCGCGATGTCCGGATAACCGCGGCGCGCCGCCACGAGCCAGCGTCCGCGGTTCTGCGCCCACCCACCTTGGTGGCTCCCGCCCACGCCCGTGAGGCTTAGTCCGAGCGTGGTGAGCGGACGCGCCGGCGTTTTCGTTTCCATCGCCAACACGCCCGCGAGCCGATCAGCGTATTCCGCCGTGAACCCGCCCGTCGTGAGATCGAGCCGCCGGATCACGCTCGGATCGACGATGGAAAGCGCGCCGTCGACATCCTTGAGGTGAAACGGCTCGATCAGATCGACGCCGTCGAGCCGCGCCAACAACTGGCCCTGCGGCGCGCCCCGCACCCAGAACTGCGCCGTCACATCGTCCGCCGCCAGGCCCGGCAGCCGTGCGATCGAGCGAAACAGATCGTCGCCCAACTGCGGGAGCACCTCCAATTCGCCCGCAGTCAGCGTGGCCGCCATCGGGCCCGCCGACTCGGCCACCCCGAACCGGCTCGGCGTCACGACCACCTCGGCGAGCCTCACCGGCGGCTCCGCGACGATCTGGGCGCGCAGCGCCGCAGCGCTGCACGCGATGAGAATCAACCCGCAAGAATGGAAGCGCATGGCTGGACCGCCCGGCACGAGCCCGTGCCCGGCGGAAACCGAGTCTTTCGCGCCCCCACTCCGGCGTCAACCGGCGCGAATGGGCCTGACCCTCGCGGAGCCAGGCTCCGCGCCGGCGAAACACCGGAGCGCGAACGTATCAACAATTCCACTTCACGCCCTGGACCGCCCGCCCGAAGTCCATTCCGATCACGGCGAGCGCCGGACTGCACAGCGGCGGCCAACCGGGCGGTCGCACAACAGTTGCGCCAAGCGACTCTCCCACCGTCCGTTCAGCGGGGGAACGGGCCTGTTTGCACCCCCTCGGATTGACAATTCCGTGAAAATCGCGCGAACGCCGCGGAATGGGTGGCCCTGGCCGTCCATCCGCCCCATGACTCCATGGCTGTCGAGCCGCCCAATCACGGGCCCATCTGGCACGTCCATCCTATGAATAACCGCTTCAACTCCCGTCAGGGCTTCACCTTGGTTGAAATCATGATCGTCGTCGTGATCATCGGCCTGCTCGCCGCCATGGCGATTCCCGCGTTCCAAAAGGTCCGCGTCGCGTCACAAGACAAGGCCGTCCTTAACAATGCGCGCCAGATGGCCGCCGCCGCCGATCAATACTACCTGGAGAACGGCGCCACGTTTGCCGATCCCTCGAGCCTCATCGGCGCCACCAACTACGTGAAGGCGCTCAACACCGTGGCGAGCGAAGGCTATCCGACCGGCTACACCCAGGGCGTGACCATCACGATCACCGGCGTCGCCAACGCGCGCACGATCACTTACGCCCCGTAACCGCCCTGGTCTTTCCCACCGCCAAAAGCCGCCCGCCAAACCGGGCGGCTTTTTTGCGCCCATGCTTTCTGCTTCGCGGCATTACCTGCGTCGCCGCGCACCCCGCGCAGGAGAGCGAGCGAAGGTGCGGCGAAATCCGCACAGCGGGACGACCGGCCTTGAGTGACGCCAGTTTGGCTCCAAAAATCAAAGCCGGTCCGAACCCGAACAAACCATTGGGATCAGGAAGGCCGGGAAGTTCGAAAGAAGAAGCTTCGCGGCCTTCCCGGCCTTCCGGTTCAAGCCTCGTCGGGCTGGGGCGAAGCCCCGTTAGTCCGGGTTTTTCACACTTTTCCAGAAAAGATTCTTTGCCACAGAGCGCACAGAGCTCGGACACAGAGTGCATAGAGGAAAGCACGCTGTCTTGCTCTGTGTCCTCTGTGGCTGGGCTCCGTGTCCTCTGTGGCTCATGCCTTGGTTTGATTCAGGTGTGAATTTTTCGGGTCAGAACGTCCCGTTCACACCCGCGGTCACCGCCGATGGCATGAAGCGGGTTTCATACACGCGGTCGGGGACGTAACGGTAGAACGACGGGCCCTGCTCGAAGAGGTTGCTCACGTCGCAGAAGAGCGTCGCGTAACGGTTCAGCCGATACGAAAGATTCACGTTGGTGGTCGTGATCGGCTTCCGGTAGATGCGGGCCGCCACGTTGGCGTTGTAGGTGCGGATGATCTGGCCCGTGTAGGCCGTCGTCACCCGGCCGCTGAACTTGCGATAGGTATACATCAGGCTCGCGTTCGCCGAGCGCGGCGTGAAGCCGGTGAGTTCCTTCGTGGTGCGGAACGTGCCGCCGAAATTCCCCTCCGTCTCCAGCCGCGTGTAGTTGCCCGCCAGGCCGAGCCCGCGCAGCGGACCCGGCAGAAACGTGAACTGCTGCCGGTAGTCGAACTCCCAGCCCCGCACCTTCGCCGCACCTGCATTGACGTTCGTGAAGAAACGGTAGCCCTCGTAGAACCCGTCGTAGCCGTTGTCCGGCCCAAACGGAATGACGCCGACCTCCTGCGTCACGATGTAGTCCTTGATGTCCTTCGTGAAGTAGCTGACTGAGATCACGCCGGCGGGCTTGAAGTAATACTCGAGCTTCAGGTCGACGTTCTTGGAATATTGCGGCCCGAGGCCCGGGTTCGCTCCCGTCACCGTCTGGTTCGCCTCGTTGACACTCGCGCTCGGGATCAGGTTGATGAAGTTCGGCCGCGCGAAGCTCGTGGACCAGCTCGCCCGCGCCTTGAGGTTCGCCGTGACGTCGTAAGTCCCGTGGATGCTGGGAAAGGACTTGGTGTATTTGCCGTGGTTGGACACATCGCCGTAATCGAGCGCCGCGCGCTTGAACGGATCCGGCTCCGCCGCAGCCGTCGTGCTGCGGAACCTGAGCCAGGTGTAGCCGTCGACCTCGGTGCTCTCGACCCGCACGCCGCCCGTCAGTCCGAGCCGGCGGATTTTCGTCGTGGCGCGCAGATAGGCCGCCTGGATTTCTTCAATCGCGTTGCGGTTGCTCACGTATTTCTGCAGCGCCCGGTAGACCAAATCCTCCGTCCACAGGGAGGGATTCGCGATCTGCTCGTTGAGCGCGCGGACATCCACCGCCGGGACGCGCGGACCGCCCTGGCGGAGGTCGAAGGTCGACAGCGGGGTGAACACCGCCGGCAACGGGCCCGCGCCCGCCACCCGGCTCCACCGGCGCGGATCGCGCTGGTGCGTTTCCCAGCCGCGCCGGCGCAGGCTCACGCCGGTCTTCAACGAGGAGGGAAACCGCGTCGCGAACGAGAGCGCGGCGTTGGCGTTGGCGCTCACCTCGGGCACGTCGGAAATCGAATCGCGTTTGGTGAAGAGGAGGTTGCTCGTGTAGCTCGAAACGTCGTGGACACTCGGCCCGGTCGTCTGCGTGAAGACGCGACCGTCGGGATTGGATTTGTCGAGGACGAAGCCGATGTTCGGCACGGTCATCGTGAGTTGGCCGCCCGAGCCCTTGCCCTTGCCGGTCTTGCCCGTGCCGGAATCGAAATGCGTGTAACTGTAACGCGTGGCGTAATCGAGCGTCAGCCGGCCGAGCTTGTTCTCACCGGAGAGGGTCGCGGTCGGATTGTGGCTGTAAAAGGTCCAGTGCGCCTGGCTGATGTCGAAGTCCGAGCCGGCGACTCCGCGGATCTCCGTGCGGCTGTCCGTGAAGCCGGGCAGCACGGCGCCGTTGCCCGTGGGCAGACCGGTGGTGGCGCTGATGGCGGCGAGGGTGGCGTTGCTGCTCGCCTGAATCACATTGCGATCGAACGAGGGCTCGGAGCTGCGGTTGAAAATCAGGCTCAGCGTGTATTTTGAACGATCGGAATACTTGTAGTCGGCCTTGAACGTAACCGCCATCTGGTGACGGCTGTTCGTGCCGCTGAAGGTCTGGAAATCCCGCACGTAAGCCGGCGAGTTGACCGTCGACTGGTAGTCGAAAATCCGGCTGTTGAACATGTTCACGTTTTCGCTGTAAAAAAGCTGCAGCGACATGCCGAGATTGTTGCGGCCGCCGAGCACGCTGAACTTCTGGGCGTAGGTGAAATTGAGAATCGGATGGAGGTCCCGCTTCGCGCGCTCGGGCGTGCGAAAGAAGAAAGGCGGCGCCCAGCGCGCCCCGACGCTGTAAGTCAGCCGGCGCCGCTCCGCCATGCCGAAGGTCGAGCGCGTCTTCAGATTCACCGAGCCGCCGATCGAGTCGGCCGCGGAATCCGGCAGCACCCCGGACACGATCTCCACCTCCTCATACACTGCGCCCGGGAGCAATTGCAGGCTCGCGCCGCGGCCATTGCCCGCGACCGAGGTCGACGACATGCCGTCGATGTTCAGGCGGGTGAAGTCGGTCGACATGCCGCGGATGCTGATGTTCATGACGACATTGTCGTCGTCCGTCGTCCACGAGACGCCCGGCATGCGCATCGCGAGCTCGCCGATGCTCATGTTCGGCATGTTGCCCCAGGAATCGACGGCGGTGACGTTCTTGATGTTCTCGGCGTTGCGCTGGCCGGTGACGGCGAGCGCGTGGCCCTCGCGCTCCGCGGCCACCGTGAACGCCTCCATCGCGATGGCCGGCGTCGGCCGCAACGTAGCCTCGACCCGCGCGGACTGGCCGGCGGCGACGGTGACCGTGCGGCGCTCGTCGTTGAACCCGGTGTAGGAAATCACGACCTCGACCGGACCGGCCGGAACGCCGGAAAGCACGAAGCTGCCGGCGTTGTCGGTGAACTCGCTGCGCTTGAGCGCGGGCAGGCTCACGACCGCGCCCTGCAAGGCGTTCTGCGTGCCGCTGCTGACGACCGAGCCGGCAATCGTGCCGGTGGCCGAATCGGCGGCGGTGGCGGCGACACTCAAGAGAGCGGCGCCGAGCAACGACGCGGCCGCGAGGCACAGACGCCGCGAAACCAAACTTAACGGGGAAGCCAGAGGGGAGGAGTTCATCACGCAACGGGTTCGCGGTCGAAACGGATTTCGCCGCCGGAGAGTTCAAGCAAGGCTTGCGGACTCAACCGCTTCCGCGCCGGCAAGTCTACGCTATTGTCCGCCGTCATGCCCGTATGGATATGCAACTGGTCATGCGACAAAAAAGGCAGGCCGGGCGGCCTGCCTTTCGAAGGAGACGAGAATGCGCGGACGCTTATTCCAATTTGCTTTCAAGATGAGCCGAATTGTAGCGGAACGGCTTCCCGTTCCGGGTGGGAGCCGAAGCGGCTCCGCTACGAAATCAGTCTCACCTTGAAAGCATTCTGGAATTAGAAGCGGCCCGTGACGCCGAACTTCACCGCGCGCGGAATCACATACATGTGCCGCGGGCGGCTTGAATCGAAGATGTATTCCTGCCGGCCCTCCTGCGCGAGGTTTGAGACATTGGCGAACAAGGTGGTATTGCGGAAAATGTCGTAACGAATACCCGCGTTCATCACCGTCCACGGATCGCGGAAACGGTTGCCGGCGGCGCCCGGGGTGCTGATATTCACGACCGGCCAGCGGCCCGTGTAGTTGACATCGTAGGACGCGCCGAATTTCCCGTAGGTGTAGAGCAGCCCGACGTTGTAGGCCCGCGGGATGAAGCCCGCGACCTGGTTGGTGGTGAAGCCGACCGTGCCGCCGAAATTACCCTTCGTCTTCAGGTAGGTGTAGTTCGCGCGCACGGTCAGGCCCTTCAACGGGCCGGGCAGGAAGGTGAGCCGCTGGCGGAAATCGAACTCGAGGCCTTTGTAGACCGCCGTGCCCAGATTCCGCGTCTGAATGATCTCATAGCCCTCATACAGGCCTTCGAAGCCATTGTCCGGGCCGGCGCCCACCAGCTCACCGGATCGGCCGGAGGCACCGATGTAATCGGTGATATCCTTCTTGTAGCCGCGCACGGAGACCATGCCCGTGCCGCTGTAATAGTATTCCAGCTTGAGGTCGACGTTCTCGCCGTTCTGCGGTTGCAGGTCGGGATTGCCGAGCGAGACGGTGCGATTGGCATCGCTCGCCGTCGGCGCCACGATCAACTGGGCCAGGGTCGGCCGGCCGTAGCTCGTGGACCAGCTCGCCCGGGCCTTCAAATTGTGCGTGATGTCGTAGGCGACATGAAAGCTCGGGAAGCTCTTGTCGTATTCGCCATCCTTCGACAGCCGGGAGTAGTCGAGCGCCGCGCGTTTGAAGTGGTCCGGCTCGGCCGCAATCGGAGTCGTGCGCGCCCGGAAATAGGTGAACGTGTCCGTGCTCACCCACTCGTGGCGGACGCCACCGAGCACCGTCAGCGGGCCGAATTTCGTGCTCGCCTGGACGTAGGCGGCATCGACGCCCTCCTCCAGGATTCGGCGATTGGTGTATTGCGACGTGGCGGTGAAATTGATGTCCTCGGTCCACATCGCGGTGTTACCGAGCGTCGTGCTGATTGCCGCGGGATCGACGACCGGGAGGCGCGGGCCGCCGTTGGCCCGCTCGAACTCGGTGAGCGGCATCAGCCCGGTCACGGGCAGCACGGTGCCGACCGTGGCATACCAGCGCCGCGGATACACCTGCCGGTTGTTGACGCGGCGGTTCACCGTGTCGAGGCCGGCCTTGACCGTGATCGCGTGCTCCACCGGCAGGAGATACGAGGCGTTGATGGTGGCGGCGACCTCGTTGGTGTCGGTGATGGTGTCGCGCTTGTTGAACACGGTCGAGGTCGGCGCCACCGGCTGGGTCGCCGTGGTCGCCGCGGTGGCGAACGTCGCGTAGCTCGCCGGGTCGGTCACGCTCGGGCCCGACGTCTGCGTGAACACCTTCCCGCGCGGATCGGAGTAATCGAGGACGAAGCCGATCGCATCGCGGGTGCGCATCGCGACCGTGCCGCCCTCGCGGCTCTTGCCCGCGCCGGAGTTCCAGTGCGTGTTGCTCCAGCGATAGGCGTGATCGACCTTCAACCGGCCCCAGTTGTGCTCGAAGACCAGGGTGCCGGTGGGGTTCTTGCTCGTGAACGAATACTTCTGCGGGAAGAGCCGCATCTGGGCCGCGCCGACGGTGTTGCCGTTGGTGACCGTCGTGGTCGGCCGGAACTCGATCCGGCCGTTCGTGTAGCCGGGCATAATCGAGGCCGTCGCAACCGGCGCCGCGGGATTGAACACGGTCAGATTCGCCGAGGCGAACGGATTGACGTCCGTATAATTGAAATAGGGTTCCGAGCCGCCGTTGTAGATGAAGCGCAGGGAAACGCGGGTGGCGTTCGACCACTTGTAATCCGCTCGCGCACCAAACGCGGTCAGAAAGCGATCGTTGAGGCCGCTCTTGCGCGTGTAGTCGCGCAGTTGCGAAGTCGGGTTGGTCGTTCCTTCCCAGAGCAGGATGTCCCAGTCGTGCTGATTGAGGACCTCCTGATACGAGGCGTTGACCATGATGCCCAGATTACGCTCTCCCTTGCCGACGCTGAAAACCTCCTGGTGACTCACGCTGAAATCGGGCCGCATACCGCGTTCGCCGACCGCATGGGTCCGCTCCGATGAGGAGGGAAAGAAGCGGCCGCTCACCGTGTAGGTGCTGCGGCGCTGGTCGCGCATGTTGAGCGGCGACGCTGTCTTGAGATTGAGCTGGCCGCCAAGCGAATCGGCACGTCGATCGGGGGTCTGGCCTGCGATGATCTCCACGGCCTCATACTGGGACGCGGAGAACGAGTGCAACGTCGCCTGCCGGCCGTCGCCGCCGACACCGGTGGAAGACATGCCGTCGATGTTGAGCCGCGTGTAGCTCGCGGGCAGACCGCCGATGCTCACGTTGTTGATCAGATTGTCCTCGTCCGTCGTGAAGGTGATGCCGGGCATGCGCGAGACGAGCTCGCCGACATTCTGCGTCGGCAGGATGCCCCACTCGTCGAAGGCGGTCACGTTTTTCACGTTCAACGCATTTCGCTGTTCCGTGATCGCCAGCGCCTGGCCCTCACGGACCGTGGCGACGGTGAACTTCTCCATCGTGATCACGTCCGCGGTCTTCAACTGCAGGTCGACCTGGGCCGCTGTGCCGCCGCCCACGCTCACTTGCTGCCGGCCTTCGGTGAAACCGGTGTAGCTCACCACCACCTCCGTCGCCCCCGCCGGCACCTCGGTGATGAGGAAGCGTCCGGACTCGTCCGTCAGCACGCTGCGGTTGAGCTTGGGAATACTGACCACCGCGCCCTGCAGCGCATTGCCGGTGGCCGTGCTCGTAACCGAACCGGCGATACTGCCGGTCGCTTGCGCATACAACGATCCCGCGGCGAGCGCGAGACCGGCAATCAGGCTCGTTGCGAGGCGCAACAGCCGGGTAGACAAAGCAGTGCTACGAAGGGCAGCGCTGAGGTAGTTCATCGTTTGACTGGGTTTGCAGACGACAAGGTCGGTCGTCGCGTGACTGATCCACTGGAGGTGCCTGAGTCATAGATTTCACCTCGATCAAGTCGATGATTATTCTCGTGGTTTCACCGCGCGTAGACGATGCGTCCACGCGACGGCAGAACGTCAACGCGCCCGGCCGCGAGCGCTCCGAAGGCGGCGATGACGACGCACATCACCACGAGCAACGTGGTGTTCCCGCGCGCGTTGTCCTGAACGCGCTGGCTCGAACCGGTCGCGGAACGGCTTCCCGTTCCGAAGGAGCCGAAGCGGCTCCGCTACAGTTACCGATGCGAACACCGACACCCTCGTCGCGTTTCGATCGTCGCCGCTACCCTTCCACTTCACGCCGCCGGCACTTCCCAGCCCCTCCGATACGTTTTCGTCAGCAGCGCATTGGCCGCGTCGTTGTTGGTGAAGCGCAGGTTCTCGGAATCCCATTTCAGCGTATTCGCGTCGCGCGCCCCGGGCGCGTTGGTGCCGCGCTTCGGCGTCGGGGGCCGCGACGCGCGCGCTGCGACGTTCCCGAGCTGCACGGTCTCGGTCAGCAGCCCGGCGTAGTCGAAGCTGTCGGTCGTTTTCGTGCCCGCGAGGATCGCGTCGACCCAGCCGTGCCAGTGATTGAGGCCCTTGATGTCTTTCGGATAAACGAACTCCTTGAAATTCTCCACCGGGTAGAGTCGCGGCCCGCCCACGTGCGGCAGCACCATGTTGCCCTTTTCGCCGACGAACAACGATCCCGTCTTCGGCAACTCCAAATCGGTGGGCATCCTCGCGAGTTTGCGCTCGGGCCGCAGGCCGCCGTCGCTCCACGTCACGTTCAGGCTCGCACCGGCCGTGAGCTCGTTGCCGGGAAACACATAGCGGATCGTCTGCATCGTCGGCCACACGTGGCGATTGATGCCGCTGTGGTCGGCGGCGACCGAGGTCGGCGCCTTCAATCCCAGCGAGGTGTAAACCGGGTCGAGCACGTGACAGCCAAAATCTCCCAACGCCGCGCCCCCGCCGAAATCCTGCCAGTCGCGCCAGGCAAATGGATGATACACCCCCGGCGCATACGGCCGCATCGGCGCGCCGCCCACCCACAGATCCCAGTTCACTTCCGGCGGCACCGGCCCGGCGGCCGGCGGCTCCAGCAACCGCGTCCGTTCGTTGCCCGTGAGCGTCGACCACGAATGCACCTCCTTCACCTTGCCGATCACCCCCTCCCGAATCAGCCGCGTCGCCAGCCGGTATTCCACCGAGGAGTGAATCTGGTTTCCCATCTGCGTGACGGCGCCGGATTTCTTCGCCCACAACCGCATCTGCCGGCACTCCCACACCGTGTGCGCCAGCGGCTTTTCGCAGTAAACGTGCTTGCCGCGCTGCATCGCGAGAATCGACGGCAGCGCGTGCATGTGATCCGGCGTCGCGACGACCACTGCGTCCAGCGTGTCACCAAGTTTCTCATACATCTGGCGCAAGTCGGAAAAGTGCGGCGTGCCCGGCGCAATCTTGTCCACGCGGGCAAACGCCCGCGAATCGATGTCGCAGAAACCGACGAACTTCAGCTTCGCATGATCCGACAGGCTGTGGATGTCGGCATGACCGCGCCCATCGACGCCGATGGCGGCCACCTGCACGCGACTGTTGGGACTTGCGGCGCGCAGCACCGCCGGAAACCCGAGCGCCGCGCCGGCGACAGCAGAGTGTTTCAAAAACGTGCGGCGCGTCGTGGCGGCAGAGGCGGGGTTCGTGGCCATGCCGTCAGCGTCCGCCTCGCGCGAAATCGCGTCAAGCGCGCGGCGAGCCGATTTCCGTTGGTAGCGGAGCCGCTTCCGGCTCCGTCGGAACGGGAAGCCGTTCCGCTACCAGAGAACCGTCAATTCCTCTTGGCACCCGCCGCCCGGCCCGGACATTCTCGCACCGAACAGTTACTTCCCCCTCGTGCCCGCGACGCTCCCCCCACTCCTGCGCCGTCCTTGCTCCGCGCTCGCGCTCGCGCTCGGCGCCGCCACGCCGCTCCCCGGCGCTCCCATCGACTTCGCCCGCGAAATCCGGCCGATTCTCGCCAACCGCTGCTACGACTGCCACGGCGACGAAAGGCCGAAGGGCGGCCTTCAACTCACCACGCGAGCCCACGCGCTCCGCGGCGGCGAGTCCGGCGGGCCGGCGCTGGTCGCCGGCCAGGGCGCGAAGAGCCTTCTCATCCAGCGCCTCACGACGGCCGACGACGACGATGTGATGCCGCAAAAGGGCGAGCGCCTCAGCGGGCGCGAAATCTCCCTGCTGCGCGATTGGATCGATCAGGGCGCCGTCTGGCCGGACCACGTCAGGCACTGGGCCTACGAGAAACCGGTGCGACCGGCGGTGCCGGTGCTTGAAGAAGGAGAAACGGAGGGAACGAGAGACCGGGAGAAAGTTTCATCCCGCCGTCCCTCGGTCTCTCCTTCTCCCTCTCTGGTGAGGAACCCCATCGACGCCTTCGTCTTCGCCCGCCTCGCGCACGAGGGATTCACGCCCTCCCCCGCCACCGACAAAGCCCGCTGGCTGCGCCGCGTCTCGCTCGATCTCACCGGCCTGCCGCCCTCGCCCACGGACACCGCACGTTTCCTCGCGGACGCCAGCGACACCGCCTTCGAGCGCGTCGTCGATCGCCTCCTCACCTCGCCGCACTATGGCGAACGCTGGGCACGCCCGTGGCTCGACCTCGCGCGCTACGCCGACTCGCACGGTTTCCAGCGCGATGACCTGCGCGAGCTCTGGCCCTATCGCGACTGGGTGATCCGCGCAATGAACGAGGACATGCCCTTCGATCGGTTCACCACCTGGCAGATCGCCGGCGACCTGCTGCCCGAGGTGCAGAGCCCCGCCGACCGCCTCGCTCACATCGATATGCTCATCGCGACCGGTTTCCACCGCGCCGCGCCCACCAACGTCGAGGCCGGCACCGATCAGGAGGAAGGCCGCGTCAACCAGGTCTTCGATCGCGTGAACACCACCGCCGCCGTCTGGCTCGGCTCCACCCTCGAGTGCGCACAGTGTCACAACCACAAATACGATCCCTTCACCCAGAAGGAATACTACCAGCTCTTCGCCTACTTCAACAGCACCGCGCGCGAGACCGATTTCACCACGCCGAAGGCGATGGCTGCGCTGAAGTTCACCGGCCCGTATCTGTCCGTCCCCGACGGCACGCACGAAGGGCCGAAGATCACCCTCCGCGCGCGGATGGCGAAGCTCGACGATCAGATCTCCGCCCTCACGTTGCGCGACCCACCCGGCCTCGCCGCGTGGGAAACAGCGCAACTGGCCACGCTCGACACCACCAGCCAGACGCATCCGCTGGAGATCGCGAACTTCGATTCGTTGGAGGGCTCGGTGTATCGTCTCCTCCCCGACAAGTCCGTGCTCCTCGTCGACGACGCTCCCGACCAGGACACCTATGTGATCACCGTGCACACGAAGCTGCGCGGCATCACCGGCTTCAAGCTCGAGGCGCTCACCGATCCCTCGCTGCCCGGCACCGGGCCTGGACGCGGCGATGCGCAACGGCCGAATTTCGTGCTGAACAGCTTCCGCGTCACGGCCGCCACCGCCGGTCGCTCGCCCGAGCCCGTGAAACTGGCGAAAGCGACCGCGTCCTTTTCGCAGGCGCGCTTCAGCGTGGACAATCTGCTGAAGGTCGAGACCGACAACCGCGGCGGCTGGGCGATCAACCCGCAGTTCCGCCAGGATCATTGGGCGACCTTCGAGCTGGCGCAACCCCTCGACGCCGCCGAGGGCACCACGCTCACGTTCACGCTCGTGCAGAATCTCGGCAGCGGCCGGACCATCGGCCGGCTGCGGCTCAACGCCCTCACGGGCCGCATCAGGGCCACCGCCGTGCCGGCCGAGATCGCCGCCATCCTCCGGAAATCACGCGCGCAACGCACGCCCCAGGAGCAGGTGCAGTTGCGCGCGCAGTTTCTCGCGCAGGACAAGGCGACCGCGGAACTGAAGGCCGCGCGCACCAAGCTCGCCGAGGAACTCGCGCGCCTGAAAGATCCGCAAACGCTCGTGATGCAGGAGCTGGCCGAGCCACGCGCGAGCTCCGTGCTGAATCGCGGCAGCTTCCTCGACCCCGGCGAGCGCGTCGAACCCGGCACCCCCGCCGTCCTCCACCCCCTTTCCGCCCGGTCGGCGCATCCCAACCGCCTCGAGCTCGCCCGCTGGCTCGTCGACCGCGACAACCCGCTCACCGCCCGCGTGGCGGTCAACCGCTGGTGGGCGGAATTCTTCGGCCGCGGCATCGTCAGCACCCTCGAGGATTTCGGCGTGAAGGGCGATGCGCCGACCCATCCCGAGCTGCTCGACTGGCTCGCGGTCGAGTTCATGGAGCGCGGCTGGAGCATGAAGCATATCCACAAACTCATCACACTCTCGGCCACCTATCGCCAGTCCTCGCGCCTCACGCCGGAACTGCTCGCGCGCGACGATCAGAACAAGCTGATCGCCCGCGGCCCGCGCTTCCGCCTCGACGCGGAATCGATTCGCGACAACGCCCTCGCGGTGGCCGGCCTGCTCAGCCCCAAGCTCGGCGGCCCGCCCGTCCGGCCGTTTCAACCGCCCGGACTCTGGGAAAACAAGGTCGGCGGCGATCGCGTTACCTACGAAGTCAGCACGGGTGAGGACGCCCACCGCCGGGGCGTCTACACGGTCTGGAAACGCGGGTCACCCTATCCGAGCTTCATGAATTTCGACGCCACGTCCCGCACCGCCTGCACCGTGCGCCGCTCGCGTTCCAACACGCCGCTCCAGGCCCTCACGTTGCTCAACGACCCCGTCTACGTCGAGGCCGCACACGCGCTCGCCAAACGCGTGCGCACCGAGCTGCCCGACGCCCCGGATGCCGCGCGGCTGCGGCACGCCTTTCAGCTCTGCCTCACCCGCGAGCCCGGCGCGGCGGAATTGGCCGCGCTCGCCCAATTGCTCCAGCAGCAGCGCGCGCTCGGCCGCGGCGACGAGGCCGCTTGGCACGCCGTCGCGACCGCCCTCCTGAACCTCGACGAGATGATCTCCAAGGGCTGACGCCCGCTCCCCCGATGCACCCGCTCGAAGCTCATTATCAAAACGCCACCCGCCGCGCCTTCCTCAAGCAATCCGGCCTCGGCCTCGGCGCCATGGCGCTCGGATCGCTGCTGACCGAAAGCCTCTTCGCCGCGGCGCCGGGCGCGGCCGGCCACCCGCTCGCCGCGCGCGCCCCGCATTTCGCGCCGCGCGCCAAACGCGTGATCTATCTGCACATGGTCGGTGCCCCGTCGCAGCTCGATCTCTTCGATCACAAGCCGGCGCTGCAGGCCTACGACGGCAAGCCGTGTCCCGACGAATTCATCCAGGGCAAACGCTTCGCCTTTCTCCGCGGCCATCCGACCATCGCCGCCTCGAAGCTGGCCTTCCGCCGCCACGGCCAGAGCGGTGCCGAGCTTTCCGAGCTGCTGCCGCATCTCGCCACCGTGGCCGACGCGATCGCGATCGTGAAATCGCTCCACACCGACGAGTTCAACCACGCGCCCGCGCAGCTCTTCCTCCACACCGGCTTCGGCCGGCTGGGCCGCCCGAGTTTCGGCTCGTGGGTCACCTACGGGCTCGGCTCGGAAAACTCCGATCTGCCCGCGTATGTCGTCCTGCTCTCCGGCCCGCTCGCCGGCGCCGGCACCAGCCTCTGGTCGCCGGGCTTCCTCCCGAGTGTGCACCAGGGCGTGCAGTTCCGATCGAGCGGCGAGCCGGTGCTCTTCCTCAACAATCCCGAGGGCCACAGCGCCACCGATCGTCGCCAGGTTCTCGATACAGTGCGCTCGCTCAACCAGGTGCAGCTCGCCGATGTCGGCGACCCGGAGATCGCCACGCGCATCAGCCAATACGAGATGGCGTTCCGGATGCAGACCTCGGTGCCGGAGCTGATGGACATCTCGAAGGAATCAAAGGCCACCCTGGAGCTCTACGGCGCCGAACCCGGCAAGACGTCCTTTGGCAACAACTGCCTGCTCGCCCGCCGCTTGATCGAGCGCGGCGTGCGCATGGTCCAGCTCTACGACGCCGACTGGGATCACCACGCCGACCTCGCGACCCGCCTCCCGCGCAAGTGCAAGGACGTCGATCAGGGCATGGCCGCACTCGTGCGTGACCTGAAGCAGCGCGGACTGCTCGACGACACGCTGGTCATCTGGGGTGGCGAGTTCGGCCGCACGCCGATGGCGCAAAACGATTCCGGCAGCGGCACCGCCACGAAGACCGGCCGCGATCACCACAAGGATGCGTTCACGATGTGGCTCGCCGGCGGCGGCGTGAAACGCGGCATCACCTTCGGCCGGACGGACGACCTCGGCTACCACATCGTCGAAAACCCCGTGCACGTGCACGACCTCAACGCCACCGTGCTCCACCTCCTCGGTCTCAACCACGAGCGGCTCACCTACCGCTATCAGGGCCGCGACTTCCGGCTAACCGACGTGCACGGCAAGCTCGTCAAGGGTCTGCTCGCCTGAGAGGGCGTCTAAAAAGCTCCATCGCGGTGTTTGGGTGTAGCGGAACGGCTTTCCGTTCCGTTGTCGGGCACGGCTGAAAGGCGTGAAAGGCACGGAGCCGAAGCGGCTCCGCTACCTCCCGGATCCGACTTTTTAGCCGCCCGCTAACCCGGATATTTCATGCTCTACTCGCCAGCGACCCTCCACGGTGTGCTCGGATCAAGTCTACCGATTCAACCGTTTTGGCTATCCGGGCTAAGTGCAAAACCCCAAGCGGTTTTGCTTTT
>Ga0163144_10005512_pt1 | contig 28106 bp, 27 predicted proteins | sample OliLak19BULKMAT1_FD_123175 | JGI IMG/M metagenome (GOLD analysis project Ga0163144, IMG submission 123175) | Freshwater microbial mat bacterial communities from Lake Vanda, McMurdo Dry Valleys, Antarctica - Oligotrophic Lake LV.19.BULKMAT1 | ecosystem: Environmental > Aquatic > Freshwater >... | reverse complement strand
AGCCTCGCCAAGCTGAATGCCGCCGGTGCGCGCATCGTGCTCGGCGCGGACACCGGGCTTGAAGATCATCCGTTCGGTTTTGCCGAGCAACTGGAATTGCAGGCCATGGTCGAGGCCGGCATGACACCGGCGCAGGCGATTGTCGCCGCCACCAGCCGCGCCGCGGAGTTCCTGAACCTGCGCGACACGGGCCTGCTTCGCGCCGGCAAGCGCGCCGACTTCCTGGTTCTCGACGCGGATCCGCTGGCCGACATCACCAACACCCGCCGCATCTCCCGCATCGTGATTGGCAATGCCGAGGTCGATCGCACGGCGCTCCTCAAGTTGATGCGCTAAATCCCGAAATCTCCAGATCGCCAGATCACAACATCCGTTTCCTTGGACTGACCCCCCGCGGTTGCACTTCGTCAGGGACGAGTGGATGGCGGGGACCAGCAACAACCTGATCGGGACGGTCTATCCCGTTGTGCGTATGTTGGTTGCCGCAATGCGTGGACTCATCCCTTTCGTGGGATGGACCGCCATCAATTGGGGCCGAGTGTCGTCGTGACGGTACTGGCGTTGCTCTGTTTCTGGTGAAGCCCGCGCGGGCTGCGTTTACCAGGAGGAAAGAAGCTAATGAAGAGACTATTGATGGCCGCGGTGCTCGCGTTCATCGCCGTCCTGCCCGTCAGCGCCCAGGTGGCGGGTGGCAGCATCACCGGCACGATCACCGACGAACAGAAGGCCGTCTTGCCGGGTGTGACCGTCACCATTCAGGGTTCGGACCGCACCCAGACCGCCGTGACCGACCAAGCCGGCCGGTTCCGCTTCCTGAACCAGCCGCCCGGCACCTACGCGGTGACCGTGGAGCTGCCTGGCTTTGCCAGCGTGATCCGCGAAGGCATTGTGGTGGCGGTTGGCCGCGGCGCCGACCTGCCGATTCAGCTGCGGTTGGCCGCGGTGGCCGAGACCATTACGGTGACCGGCGAAAGCCCGCTGGTCGACACCAAGGTCACCGGCACCGCCACCAACTTCACCACCGACGAGCTCACCAAGATCCCGACCTCGCGCGATCCGTTTGCGTTGATGCGCAGTGTGCCGGGCGTGCTGGTGGACCGCGTCAACATCGGCGGCAACGAAACGGGCCAGCAGTCGAACTTCGCGTCGAAGGGCACTCGCCCGCAGGATGCCAGCTGGACGATGGACGGGATTGAGATCACCGACATGGCGGCGACCGGAGCCTCGCCGAGCTATTTCAATTTCGACAACTTCGAAGAGATCCAGGTCTCGACCGCTGGCAACGACATCAAGTCACGCACCGGCGGCATGGGCCTGAACCTCGTCGTCAAGCGCGGCACCAACTCGTTCAACGGCACCGTGCGCGGCTACTTCGACAACGACGCCATGGAATGGTCGAACGTCCCTGATGAACTGGCGGCCACCGGGATCACGTCTGAGACCGCCGATCACAACCAGCAGATCTCCGACTATGGCTTCGACGTCGGCGGTCCGATCATCCGCGACAAGATGTGGTTCTACGGCTCCTACTCGATTCAGGATGTGCGACTGGTCCGTCGTGCCGGCGCCCTCGTTGACCGCACCGTGCTGAAGAACCCCACGGTCAAACTGAACTGGAAGGCCGCCAAGAACGACATGGTGAGCTTCCTCTTCTTTGATGGCTTCAAGGTCAAAGAGGGTCGCAGCCCTGGCGTCACCGGCATCGTGTTCGACGCGCCGACCGCAACGTTCCACCAGGACAACGCCTACACCGGCTTCCCGCTGCACGGCCTGTGGAAGGTCGGCGACGACCACACCTTCGGCTCGAACCTGTTCGTGTCGGCCAACTACGGCTACTACAACACCGGCTTTGTACTCGACCCGACCGGAGGCCTCGAGATGCAGGCGGGCCGCAACTTCATCACCGCGCAGTCCTACGGCTCGGTGAGCCAGGGCCTCAACGTGCGGCCGCAGAAGGTGGTCAACGTCAACGCGCAGTCGTTCACGAACCGGATGGGTGGGTCGCACGACACCAAGTTCGGCGTCGGCTACCGGACGACTGATGCCATCTCGACCACCGTCTGGCCGGGCAATGGCATTCTGGCCAACGAACGCGCCGGCAACCTCCAGGCGCAGGTGTTCCGCGAGGGCTCCGGTGGCAACCGTGCCAACTACCTGAACTTCTACGTCGGCGACTCTATCTCGCTCGACCGCGTGACGGTCGATCTGGGCGTGCGCTACGACCGCCAGGACGGTGAGGCGCTGCCGAGCGACACCGCCGCCAACCCGGCGTTCCCCGCCGTGGTGCCAGGCATCAGCTTCGCCGGCTACAAGACGCCGTTCACCTGGAGCACCTTCTCGCCGCGCGCCGGCATTACCTATGCGCTCGACGCCGAGCGCAAGATGGTGGTCCGCGCCAGCTACAGCCGCTACGCCGGCCAGCTCAACACCGGCACGGTGGGCGTGAAGAACCCGAGCTCCACCGCGGGCTCGGCCTCATACCGCTGGGTCGACACCAACGGCGATCACTTCGCGCAGGCGAGTGAAGTGAACCTGAGCGCGTTCATCAGCGCGGCTGGCGGCTTCAACCCCGCCGCGCCGGCCGCCGTGACCTCGGCGAACGTCCTTGATCCGGACCTGAAAGCGCCGCGCACCACCAGCGTCGTCATTGGCTTCGATCGGGAGCTGGTGCCGAACCTGGCATTCGTGACGAACTGCAGCTTCACGCGGACCAGCGATCTGTTTGGCAACTTCACCGGCACGATCACGCCGCGCGTGGGCGTGACGCTGGCCGACTACACACCGGGCTCGGGTGTCACCGGCACCCTGCCGAATGGCCAGGCCTATAACGTCGCCACGTACATCCCGAACCAGGCGGCGATTACTGCTGGTGGCAACGGCTTCGTGACCAAGACCATCCCCGGCTTCTCGACGGGGTACCACGGCGTCGAGGTCGGCCTCAACAAGCGCCTGTCCAACCGCTGGATGAGCCGCGTCGGCTTCTCGTGGAACGACGCGACCGAACACTTCGATGGCCCCGAGGGGATGATCGACACCAACGGCAACCCGACGCCGACCGCGACCGAGCCCTTGAAGAACGGCGGCCAGTTCGCGCCGCAGAGCGGTGGCAGCGGTTCGGGCACCATCTGCATCAACGCCAAGTTGGCAGTTCAACGCCAACGCGATGTACCAGGGGCCGTGGGGTCTCGAGCTGAGCGCGAACGTGTTCGGCCGCCAGGGCTACCCGTTCCCGATTGTTCGTTCGGGCACGGCGGCGGCGCTCGGCGCCGATTCCTCCGTCAGCGTGCTCGTGACGCCCGAGATCGACACGTTGCGCTTCCCAAACCTGTGGAACACGGACGTGCGCGTGGCGCGCCAGTTCCGGGCTGACCGGCTGAGCGTGCGTGCCATCTTCGACGTCTTCAACGTGATGAACGCCAACACCGCGCTGGTGCGCGTCAACAACATCACCTCGACGAGGTTCAACGCGCTGGCGCAGAACCTGAGCCCCCGCATTGCCCGCGTCGGCCTGGTCGTCGGCTTCTAGTGGCTAATTCCTGTACGGCGTTAAGATTGCTTAATGCCTCTGCCCGCCGGCGCCTGATCCATGCGCATCCTCTTGATCGCCGCGCTCGTGGCCACGCTCGGACAGGATGCTGTCGATCGCGAAGTCCAGCGGGTGGCCATGGAAGGCTGGGCTGCCGCACGGGCGATTGCGCCCAAGGGTGGCGCACTCGATCTGCTTGGTCCCGTGAACCTGCGCTTGCGGGCGCTCGACGGCCTGCCGGGAACCGCGGCTCGCTATGCCGACGTCGCCATTCGCGCGGCCATCAGCGCCGCGCAGGAAGAGCGCGACGAGATGTCGGTGTTTCTGGCCCATGCGCGCGACCTGTCGGCGACCATGGCGCTGGTCGGCGCGCCGGCGCAATGGCCGCTGCCCATTGACGAACTGGACGGGGAGCTGCGGCTCGAAGTGGATCAATACGCGGAGGCTCGCGACGCCTACTTGAGGGCGACCAGGATCCAGGCCACCGCCAACGCGTGGATTGGCCTGGCGCGCGCCAGCGATCGACTGGGCGACGTCGTTGGCGCGTGTGCGGCCTACACCCAGGTCGCGTCCACACCCGGACTGCCGGCCGAGGTAGGCATTGAGATCTCGGTCTACATCCTGAAATGTCGCGTCTGAAATCAGAAATCCTGGACGAGCTGGCGCGGCATGGGCTGGCGCCCAGGGCCGGCACGCGTCCCGAGCTGCTGCGCGAACAGATCAACGACCTGTACCGCATTGAGATTCGCCAGCTGCGCGACCGCTGCCGAGCGGGGGAGTTCACCATCCGCGAACTGCCGGGACACGTGGTGGAGTTGCGCAAGCGATACCTGCTCCTGTCCATTCCGCTCGCTCAGTGGACCGTGCTACCGTAGCTCTTACGATGAGTCGGATGACACGCATAGTCCATCCGCTCGTTCGTGACACCCGTGGCGGCCCGCTTCGGCGGGCCACGTGGGACGAAGCGCTGGAGCGTGCCGCAGCCGGGTTCGACACCGTGCGCAAGACGCATGGGGGCCAGGCGTTCGGCCTCTTCAGTTGCTCGAAAAGCACGAACGAGATGAACTACGCGGCGCAGAAGTTCGCGCGCGTGGTGATGGGCTCGAACAATCTCGACAGCTGTAACCGCACCTGACATGCCCCAAGCGTCGCCGGTCTGGCGGCGGTCTTCGGCATGGGTGGCGGCACCAGCTCGTATCAGGAGATTGAAGAGACGGACTGCATCCTCCTGTGGGGTTCGAACGCCCGGGAGACGCATCCGATCTTCTTTCACCACCTGCTCGCGGGGCTGAAGCGAGGGGCGAAGCTCTATGCGATCGACCCGCGCCGCACGGCGTCGGCGCAGTGGGCCGACGTCTGGGCCGGCCTCGACGTCGGCACCGACATCGCGTTGTCCAACACCATGGCGCGCGAGATCATCGCCAGCGGCCTGGCTAATCGCGAGTTCATCGAGCATGCCACCACCGGCTTCGATGCCTATCGGGAGCTGGTGGAGCCGTGGACCCTTGAGCGTGGCGAGGCCGAGACGCGCGTGCCAGCCCCGGTCATCCGCGACATGGCCCACACCTTTGCCGCCGCGAAGCGGGCCATCATCTGCTGGACCCTCGGCATCACCGAGCATCACACCGCCGTTCATAACGTGCTGTCGCTGATCAACCTGGCCTTGCTGACCGGGCACGTCGGTCGCTGGGGATCGGGCCTCAACCCGCTGCGCGGCCAGAACAACGTGCAGGGCGGCGGCGACATGGGCGCCTTGCCGGATCGCCTGCCGGGGTTCCAGCACGTCGAGAATGACGAGGCGCGGGCGAAGTTTGATGCCTTCTACGGCGTGCCCGTGCCGCCGAAAAAGGGCTGGCACCTGTCGGACATGTTCAACGCCATGGAACGCGGTGACCTGCGCGTCCTCTATGTGATTGGCGAGAACCCGGTGCAATCCGAGGCCGACCAGCATCGCGCCACGCGGTTGCTCGAAGGACTTGAACTGCTCGTGGTGCAGGACATCTTCCTGACCGAGACCGCGCAGCGCGCTGATGTCGTGTTCCCGGCGGCCGCCGGCGCATTCGAATCGGACGGGACCTTCACGAATAGCGAGCGCCGCGTGCAGCGCGTGCGCAAGACGCTGCACCCGCCGGGTGAGGCGCGCGAAGACCTGGCCATCATCTGCGACCTGGCTCGCAAGCTTGGTCACGACTGGGCTCCAGATCCCGAAGCCATGTGGAACGAAGTGCGGCAGCTCTCGCCGGTCCACACCGGCATGAGCTATGCGCGTCTCGAGCAGCACTCGGGATTGCAGTGGCCGTGCTACGACGATCAGCATCCTGGCGAGCTGTTCCTGCACGGACGGTTGTGGGAGCGGCCGGTGCGCGGTCCGCGGGCACCGTTCTCGCTCGTCCGTCATGAACTGCCGCTCGATCAACTGAATGCAGAATTTCCGCTGCGCCTGACCACCGGCCGCCGGCTCGCGGAATACAACACGGGGGTGCAGACGGGTGCCTATGCGTCGCCGACCCGTCGCGGTGAAACCATTGATCTCTCGCCTGAGGATGCGCGTCACCTGGGCCTGACCGAAGGACAGTCCGCGCGTATTACGTCACGCCGCGGCGCCGTCGTCGCACCCGTGCACATCGATCAGGCCCTGCGCCCCGGCCTGACCTTCATGACGTTCCATTTCCCCGATGACGTCGCCACCAACATGCTGACGAATGACGCCACCGACCCACTGGTCGGTACGGCAGAGTTCAAGGCCACGGCAATCCGGATAGAGCCGGGATCCGGGGTCCGGGATCCGGGACCCGGGAGCCGGGATCCGGGATCCGCATTCGCCTCGGCACCTTCCGGACCCCGGACCCCGGACCCCGGATCCCGGCCGTAACGTATGGATCTGCACATCATCGGCGCCGAGGCGACGGAGGCGGAGCGGGCGGCGGTCGATCGCTTGTTAGGGGCTCCGGCCACGGGGTGGGAGGGCGCGGGTCGCAACATCGAACGCGATGGCCGAACCGCGCTCGGTGGACGACGGGTGTCTGGCGATCGCGATCAAGTGCTCCCCGCGTTCCATGCCGTGCAGGATGCCATCGGCTGGATCAGCCACGGTGCGCTCAACTACATCTGCACTCGTCTCTCAGTGCCGCCGGCAGAGGCGTGGGGCGTCGTCACCTTCTATCACCTGCTGGCCACTGACCCGCGGCCTGCCGCCGTGGCCCACGTCTGCGATGACATCGCGTGCCGCCTGAACGGCGCGGAGCAATTGTGCCGTGATTTGGAATCGCGCCTCGGCCACGCCGTGCATCGGTCGCCATGTCTCGGGCAATGCGACCGTGGATCCGCAGCCCTGGTCACGCAGGCGGGGCTGGCACCCACGCGACACGTGGTGAGCCCTGTCACCAGCGTCGATGCGCTGATCGAGGCGCTCAAGACGACCGACAAACCTGAAGGTGTGTCGCCACCCAGGGCCACTGGGGCGAAGATTCTTCGACGCATCAACGTGGCTGAGGCCTCCAGCCTTGAAAGCTATCGCAAGCACGGCGGCTACGAGGCATTGAAGAAGGCCATCGAGCTTGGCTCCGCGGCCATCATCGCCGAAGTCTCGGCGGCCAAGTTGCTGGGGCGCGGTGGCGCGGCGTTCCCGACCGGGCGCAAGTGGGATGCGGTCGCGCGCGAAGCGGCCACGCCACATTACGTCGTTTGTAACGCCGACGAGTCAGAGCCAGGCACGTTCAAGGACCGCGTGCTGATGGAGCAGGATCCGTTTGCGGTGATCGAGGCCATGACTGTCTGTGGCATCGCCACCGGATCGGAACGCGGTTTCATCTACATTCGCGGCGAGTATCCTGAGTCTGAGGCCGCCATCGCCGGTGCCATCATCCAGGCGCGCGCGGCAGGTTTGTTGGGCACGGGCATCGCGGGCTCGCCGTATACCTTCGAGATCGAAATTCGTCGCGGCGGCGGCGCCTACATCTGCGGCGAAGAGACGGCGCTGTTCAATTCGATCGAGGGGAAGCGCGGTGAGCCACGGTCGAAACCGCCGTTCCCGGCGCAGTACGGCCTGTTTGGTAGGCCCACCGTTGTCAATAACGTCGAGACCCTGGTCAACGTGCTCGACATCCTGCTCGAGGGTGGCGCGCAGTGGGCCGAGACCGGCACCGCGGGCACGACCGGGACGCGCTTGTTCTGCCTGTCGGGCCACGTCGCGAACCCCGGCCTGTATGAGATCGAGTGCGGCCACACGCTTCGGCACGCGATCGAGCTGGCCGGCGGTGTTGCTGGTGGCCGCGCGCTGCAGGCCGTGCTGCTGGGCGGCGCCGCCGGCACGTTTGTCGGCCCCGATGCGCTCGACATGCCGCTGTCATTCGAAGGCGCCCGCGCGGCGAACGCCACCCTCGGCTCCGGCGTGATCATGGTGTTCGATGAGACCGCCGACCTCAACGACACCCTTGCGCGCATCGCGCAGTTCTTCCGGGATGAGTCGTGCGGCCAGTGTGTGCCATGCCGTGTCGGCACGGTGCGACAGGCGGAGTTACTTCTGGGCCGGGGTCCGGAGTCCGGGGTCCGGGGTCCGGGATCCGGGATCCGGGGTCCGGGATCCGGGATCCGGGGTCCGGGATCCGGGATCCGGGGTCCGCACGCGATCCTGCTTGCCGAGCTTGGCCAGGCGATGCGCGATGCCTCCATTTGCGGCCTCGGTCAGACAGCGATGTCGGCGATTGAATCTGCGTTTGCGAACGTGCCTTCCTTGAAGGGAGCGAGGTCATGAGCCACGACGAGATCTCATTCCACCTGCCGCCACCGGCCACCGCGATCCCAGTGCGGCCCCCAGCGCCAGCCTCCGTGATGGTGTCGCTCATAATCGACGGTCGAGCCGTCGACGTGTCTGCCGGCGCAACGATCATCGACGCCTGCAAGACCCTCGACATCAATGTCCCGACGCTCTGCTATCTCGAAACCCTCACGCCGATAAATGCCTGCCGCCTCTGCGTCGTCGAAGTCGAAGGGGCGCGCGTGCTGGCGCCGGCCTGCTCGCGACAAGTGGAAGCTGGCATGGTCGTGAAGACTCGCTCGTCCCGTGTCGATCTGTCGAGGAAAGTAGTCCTCGAACTGTTGGGATCATCCGTCGACCTGAGCACCGCACCCGGCCTGGCCGAGATGATGTTGGAGTACGGCGCTCGTCCGGAGCGCTTCAATGAAGCCCTGATTTCTGCGTCATCTGCGTCATCTGCGGCCCTGCTATCTGTGTCATCTGTGGCCCAACCGGTGAAGATCGATAACGCCCTGTACGTCCGCGACTATGGAAAATGTGTTCTGTGTTACAAGTGCGTGGAGGCGTGCGGCACCGATGCGCAGAATACCTTCGCCATTGCCGTCGCCGGTCGCGGCTTCAACGCGCACATCTCCACCGAACGCGACGTCCCATTGCCTGATTCCGCGTGTGTCTATTGCGGCAACTGCATCGCCGTGTGTCCCACTGGCGCGCTGATGGCGACGCCGGAATTCGAGTTGCGCAAGGCCGGGGAGTGGCGGCCCGAGACGCAGGCCGTGACCGACACCATCTGTCCCTACTGCGGGGTCGGCTGTACCTTGACGGTGCACGTGCAGGATCAGCAGATCGTCAAGGTGACGTCGCCGTTCGACAACGACGTCACCCGCGGCAACCTGTGCGTGAAGGGCCGGTTCGGGTTTGAGTACGTCAACCGGACAGGCGAGAACGACTAGGCCGGGTCGAGAGGCCGGCCTGACAGCTCGCGTTCCAGGACGGTCCGGTCCAGTTCGCCTTCCCAGCTCGCCACCACCACGGTCGCCACGCCGTTGCCGATGAAGTTGGTCAGCGACCGCGCCTCAGACATGAATCGATCGACGCCCAGGATCAGCGCCAGCCCCGCCACCGGGATCGACGGGACCACCGCCAGCGTGGCGGCCAGCGTGATGAAGCCGGCGCCGGTGACGCCCGAGGCGCCCTTCGAGGTCAGCATCGCCACGCCCAGGATGGTGAGCTGCTGCCTCAACGTCAGGTCGATATTGAGTGCCTGTGCCACAAACAGCGACGCCATCGTCAGGTAGATGTTGGTGCCGTCCAGGTTGAACGAATAACCAGAGGGCACGACCAAGCCGACCACCGACTTGGAGCAACCGAGCCGTTCAAGCTTCTGCATCAACGGGACCAGCGCCGTCTCCGACGAGGACGTGCCCAGTACCGTCAGCAACTCCTCCTTGATGTAGGCGATGAATCGGATGATGTTGAAACCGGTGAGGGCGGCGATCGTTCCCAGCACCGCCACGACGAACAACAGGCACGTCAGGTAAAAACTGCCCATCAGCATGGCCAGCGGCTTCAGCGCGGCCACGCCGTAGCGGCCAATCGTGAACGCCATGGCGCCGCCGGCGCCGATCGGCGCCAGCTTCATCAGCGTGTTCATCATCGAGAAGAACAGGTGTGAGCAGGTCTCGATGACCTGGTGCACCACGTTGCCTTCCACACCCATGCGGGTCATGGCGTAGCCGAACAGCACGGCCACGAACAGCACTTGCAGCAGGTCGCCCTGGCCGGTGAACGCATCGAAGAACGTGCGCGGGATGATGTGCAGCACGAAGTCGGCCGTGGACTGGCTGGCGGCGACCTTGGCGTAGTCGGCCACGGCCTTGGCGTCGAGGGTGCTCGAGTCGGCATTGAAGCCAGCGCCTGGCCGGAGAAGATTACCGACCAGCAGCCCAATCACGAGCGCCACGGTGGAGACGACCTCGAAGTAGAGCAGGGCCTTGCCGCCGACGCGGCCGACCTTCTTCATGTCGCCGGCGCCCGCAATCCCAAGGACCACGGTGCAGAAGATGATCGGGCTGATCAGCATCTTCACCAGGGCGATGAAGCCGTCGCCGAGCGGCTTGAGGGCGATGCCGGTGTCCGGTTGCGCGTAGCCGATGGTGCCGCCAATGACAATGGCGGTCAGCACCCAGAAGTACAGATGTCCGGTCAGTCGCTTCATGCCCGTCCTTTGAGAACGGCCATCATGTCGTGTTTCGACGACGAGGGCCAGCGGGTAAGCCGGGACTAAAGTCCCGGCCTCCTGGCACTACTTGCCGGCCGCGCCGCCGTCAGGGGGACGACGGTCGACGCCGCCTTCCAGCATGTTGTCTTTCTGATTGAGGACGATCACCTGGGCCGCGCCCTGGTTGCCGCCTTCCTGCACCGTGTGACCCATGGCCTGCAGCAGCTTGATAGTGTCGGCCGAGAAGCCAAACCGTTCAATGCTGATGCGATCGGGCAGCCACTGGTGGTGCATGCGGCCGGCGTCGACCGCTTCTTGCGCGTTCATGCCGTAGTCGATCACGTTGAGAATCGTCGTCAGCACCGTGTTGATGATGGTGCGGCCGCCGGGCGTGCCGGTGACCATGAACAGTTGGCCATCCTTCGCGATGATGGTCGGCGCCATGCTCGACAGCATGCGCTTGCCGCCACGCGCGAGGTTGGCGGCAGTGCCGATCATGCCGCGCTCGTCGGTCAGGCCGGGCTGGCCGTTGAAGTCGCCCATTTCGTTGTTCAGCAGGAAGCCGGCGCCGGGCACGACAATGCGCGAGCCGTAGCCGTATTCGAGCGTATAGGTCATCGAGACGGCGTTGCGCTTGGCGTCGACGATCGAAATGTGGGTCGTCTCGGGTGACTCACTCGTCCACGTGAACGAGCCGGTGGACGACTTCGACGCCTTCTTGGGATCGATGGTCTTGCGCAGGCCGGCCGCGTAGTCCTTCGAGATCAGCATCGGCAGCGGGATGTCCTTCTCGAAGTCGGGGTCACCGAGGTAGCGCGCGCGATCCGCGAAGGCGCGGCGCATGGCTTCAGCGGTGTAGTGGATGTTCTGGGCCGAGCCGTAGCCGCCGCCCTTGAGGTCGAAGCCTTCCAGCACGTTCAGCATCTGCACGACGGCCATGCCCCCGGAGCTCGGTGGCGGCATGCCGATAATGTCGTAGCCGCGATAGGTGCCCTTCACGACGCCGCGCTTCTTGGCCTCGTAGGCCTTCAGGTCGCCGGTGGTGATCAGGCCGCCGTTGGCCTTCATCTCTTTCTCGATCAGGGCCGCCGTCTCGCCTTCGTAGAAGCCGGCGGGCCCCTGGTCGGCAATGCGGGTCAGCGTCCTGGCGAGATCGGCCTGCTTCAGAATGTCGCCCACCAGGTACGGCTGGCCGTTCTTCGAGAACTGCGCGAGCGAGGCGGGGTATTTCTTGAACTCCGGGATCATCGACTCGAGCGATCGCGCGAGCCCGTGTGACACCTCGAAGCCGTCACGCGCCAGCTTGATGGCCGGGGCCACCAGGTCCTGCCACGGCTTCGAGCCGGCTTCTTTCCACGCCAGGTGCAGGCCGGCCACAGTGCCGGGGACGCCGACCGACAGGTGGCTGTTGTGATGCGTGTCGAAGTCGTACTTGCCGTCCTTCAGCCACATCTCGGGCGACGCGCGTGACGGACCAACTTCGCGGAAGTCGTACGACACCGGCTCGCCACTCGCCGGGCGGAAGACGATGAAGCCGCCGCCGCCGATGTTGCCGGCGGTCGGGTGGGTCACCGCCAGCGCGAAGGCCGTGGCCACCGCGGCATCAATGGCGTTGCCGCCGCCCTTGATGACCTCAAAGCCGATCTGCGATGCGATGTCGCTTTGGGTGATAACCATCCCTACCTTGGCGCGGGCAGGGGTCGAGCCGGCCTGGATCGTCATCGACGTCAGGGCCAGCGTGGCAATCACAACGAAGAATACGCGGCGAATCATGGAAAAGCCTCCGCGCAGATTATAGATGCCTAGGGTGGCAAAGTGCCAAGGGTGCCAAAGTGCCAAGGGTGCCGCACTCCTGGCACCTATGGCACCTTGGTCTTGATCGGCGTGTCGTCGCGGTTGCCCCATTCTTCCCAGGCGCCGTAGTAGTTCGCCAGCTTGGTGAGGTCGTGGCCGATCAGGGCCAGGGTGAAGATGTCGTGCGACGCGCGCATGCCGACCTGGCAGTAGACGGTGACGTCATCCGACGGCACGATCCCCTTGTCGCGATACAGCTTCGCGATCTCGGCGGCCGGCTTGAAGGTCTTGGTCACCGGGTCGAGGGTGTCTTCCCAATACAGCGGCACAGATGACTCGATGTAGCCGCCGCGCTTGATGTTGCGGAGATCCTTGCCGTCGATCTCACCCTGCGTGCGCGCGTCGAGCAGCTTCACGCCCGGCTTGTTGATGGCCGCCTTCACTTCGTCTGCGGTCGCCACTTTCACGGTGCCCGGCTTGACCTTGAACGTCGTCGCCGCGAGCGCCGGCACCGCGCTATTGATGGCGCGTTGTTCGGCGGTCCATTTCACCCATCCGCCGTCGAGCAGCGCCACGTTCGAATGGCCGTAGTAGTTCAGAATCCACCAAAACCGCGCCGCGAAGATGCCGCCGCGTTCGTCGTAGGCAATTACCTTCGTGGTGTTGGAGATGCCCAGGCGCGACATCAGCGCCTCGAACTCTTCCGGCGTCGGCAGGAACGTGGGCGGCGCCTTGGGATTGCGAATCCAGTTGCTGTCGACGAACACCGCTTCGGGAATGTGTCCGTCGCCGTAGCCGCGATTGCGAATGTCGATCACGCGGACGTTTGGGTCGGTGAGGTGCTGCGCCAGCCACGCCGTGTCGACGAGCAATTCGGGGCGGGCATAGGCGTTGGGCGTTTGCACGCCGAGGAGCAGGGCGAACAGGACAACCATGTCGGCGATTGTAACCCCGTGGTCGTGTCAGAATGGCGGGAACCCATGACTTCGGCTGTTCCCGTCACCTCCAAGCTTCCCGATATTGGCGTCAGCATCTTCGCGGTGATGACCCGCCTGGCCAACGAGCACAAGGCCATCAACCTGTCGCAGGGGTTCCCCGATTTCGACTGTGACCCGGCGCTGGTCGAGGCCGTGGCCAGGGCCATGCGCGAGGGCCATAACCAGTACGCGCCCATGCCCGGCGTGCTGGCGCTGCGCGAGGGCATTGCCGCCAAGGTCGAACAGCTCTACGGTCCGCGCTACGACCCCATGACCGAGGTGATCGTGACCTCGGGCGCCACCGCCGGCCTGTATGCGACGCTGACCGCGCTGGTCCAGCCGGGTGACGAAGTCCTGCTGTTCGAGCCGTGCTACGACTCGTACGTCCCGGTGATTCGCCTGAGCGGTGGCGTGCCGGTATTTGTCAGCTTGCGCTATCCCGATTACACCGTGAACTGGGATGACGTGCGGCGCGCGATCACGCCGAAGACGCGACTCATCCTGGTGAACACGCCGCACAACCCGACCGGGATGATGTGGTCGGCGGATGATATGCAGCAGTTGCAGTCGATCGTCGATGGCACCGGCATCCTGCTGATCGGGGATGAAGTCTACGAGCACATCATCTTCGACGGCCGCCGCCACGAGAGCCTGCTGCGCTACGACAGCTTGCGCTCGCGTGCGATCGTGATCAGCTCGTTCGGTAAGACCTTCCACACCACCGGCTGGAAGGTCGGCTACTGCGTGGGGCCGCAGGCGCTGATGGCCGAAGTCACGCGCGTGCACCAGTTCCTGACGTTCACCGTCCACACGCCGTCGCAGATGGCGTTTGCGGAGTTCGTGCGCAAGGATCCTGGCGCGAAGGAGCTGTCAGGCTTCTACCAGAAGAAGCGCGACCTGTTCCTGCAGCTGACCGCGGGCTCGCGCTTCAAGCCGCTGCCGTGCGGCGGCACCTACTTCCAGTTAATGGACTACTCGGCCATCTCCGGCGAGACCGACAAAGAGATCGCGCACCGGCTGATTGTCGAGCACGGTGTCGCGTCGATCCCGGTGTCAGCGTTCCTTTACAAAGATACCGGCGGACCGGTGCTGCGGTTCTGCTTCGCCAAGCGGGATGACACGCTGACTGCAGCGGCCGAACGGCTGGTGAAGATCTGACCCGAAAATTTAGCCACAGAGGACACAGAGGAATATCTTTGACAATGCGCGTCAACTTCGTCGAAGCCTGATCGCATTTAGAAAGACTTTCTCTGCGTCCTCGGTGTCCTCTGTGGCTAACTTATAGAATTCGACGCAAGTAGTGCTCGAGTCCGCGTGACTGGTACCACTGCTTCGGGTAGCCCAGCGACACTTCCTCGAACGTGACGCCGTCGATCTCGCGCGACGAGCGGAGATGCAGGTGGCCAGAGATCGCCGACTCGATGTTGTAGCGACAATGCCACTCGTTCGTCCTCATCGTCCCGCACCAGATTGAAAAGCGCGGAATCCTCGGCAGCACCGCCAGGTCACGCCGCAGCGGGAAGTGGTTGACGAGGATCAGCCTGGCATCTGTCGGCAGGGCATCGAGCCTCGCTTCGGTGGCCGCCACGCGCGCGGCACACCAGTCGTCGCAGGTCGGGTAGGGATCGGGCGCCAGTAGATCTTCGTCGGCTGACCGCACCCCGCTCGCGGCCGCCCAAGCGACGGCATTCTCGCGCGTGACGGCATCGGGCCGGAACGAGTAGTCGAACAAAGTGAAGGTCGGCACAATCGCGCGCAGCGGGCCGTCACCGGGCCACTTGGGGTACGGATCTTCAGGCGTGAGCACACCGTATCGGCGGCACAGCGCCACCAGCCGATCGTAGTGCTCGGCGCCGCGTTGTTCGGCCGGCAGCGTCTTGGGCGTCCACAGGTCGTGATTGCCGGGAGTCCAGATGATCTGCGCGAACTTCGGCTCCAGGCTCCGCAGCACGAAGTCCAGATGCGCCGGCGTCTCGCCCGTGTCGCCGGCAATGATCAGCCAGTCGCCGTCATAGCTTGCGGGCAACGCCTCGACGGCGCGCCGGTTCTCCTCGTAGCCGACGTGGAGGTCGCTGATGGCCCACAGCTTCACGGCACGACTTGGCGCAGGCGCACCGGCAGGTCGTCGCCGGTCCGGCGAATGGCCAGCCCCAGGCGATGGGTGGGCGTCGGCCAATCCTGCTGGAACTGCCAGGTGGCGGGGTCATCGTTCAGGGACGGCTCGATGCTGATCGAGGGCGGGCCATCCGGCGACAAGTGAAACGCGAAGTCGCCCAGGGGCAGGGCCAGGCCGAAGCCGCGGGCCTTGATGTAGGCCTCCTTCAGCGTCCAGTAGTCAAAGAACAACCGCTCGTGTTCCTCGTCTGGGAGTGACTGGAGGTGGGCCACCTCGGCCGGCGCGAAGAACCGCGCCGCCACATCCCGGGTCAGCCGCCGGCCGACGTGTTCGACATCGACGCCCACCTCGCGGCCCACGGTGACCGCGCAGGCAATCAAGCCATCGGTGTGGGAGATGTTGAAGCGCAAGTCAGGGACGCCAGCAGGAGCATCAAGAATCTCGGGCCGGCCATGGGCATTGGCCATGAACTGCCAGTCAGCGGGGGCGACCGGCGCGTAGCGCGACAACATGGTGCGCACCAGCGCGCGGGTCAGCAGGAAGCGGCTCCGGTCGCGCTCGAAGACCAGCCGCGCCATGCGGTCGTGCTCGTCCGGGGAGAGCAGGGGCAGGTAGCGCGCGCGCCGGGCGAGGGCCTCGGCGCTGTCGGTCAGCACCAGGTCGACATGCACCGAGCGGAACGGCAACAGCTCGATCACGCAGACGCCTGCCGTCGGCGGCGCAGTATCACCAGGAAAATGCCCGAGGCCAATGCCACCGCAGCGAGGCCGATGCCGATCTCGGCGCCGTGGTCCGTCATGAAGTCGAGCGCATGCTCGCCGTACATCACCGCCAGGTAGCCCTGGCCGAAGTAGCGGATGCCGCGGCCAATCGTAATCGCCAGCGCAAACCGCCACACCGCGACATCGGCGGCGCCGGCCAGCAGCACGAACACCTTGAATGGCACCGGTGGCGGCAACAGCGCCGGCACGATCACGGCCAGCAAGCCAAATCGCTGATATAGCTTGAGCGCGCGGTCGACGTGGGCGCCCTTGAGCCGCTTGCGCATGAACACTTCGCCGCCGCGGCGGGCCACGGCGAACAGCGCGAAGCAGCCGACCAGCGACCCGGCGGTGGTCATGCCGGCGTAGTAGGGCATGCGTTCCGGGTACTTGGCGCTCAGCACAATCACCAGCACGTCGTTGACTTGCGGAAACGACAGGAACGACGAGTCGAGCGCGGCGATGATGAACAGGCCGACCCCGCCCAGGCCGGTGGCCCATCCCGTGATGGCCGCAATCATTTGGGCAAACATCAGGGTGCCTCCGCCGCGGGCGCGGTGACGACCGCGTCGCGCGGATACAGGGCCAGGCCCATGGTCGCGAAGATCAGGCTGCGCACCCGGCGGAACAGCGCCAGCGTGCCGCCACCCATCAGGCCGAGCGCCTTGACCACCGCCACGTTCGAGGCTTCGAGCGCGCCCAGGTTGCCGGGGATGGCGCCGCTGGCCACGCTGGCCGAACGCGTGAAGGTCTCGACGATGATGCCGAGCCAGAGCGAAATCGGTTGGCCGATGGCCCAGAACACCAGGTACACCTCGAGCGCCATCACCACGTAGCACGCGACACTGAGCGCGACCAGTGCCTCGATCCGCCTGGGATCGGTGCGTGCCAGCTTCAGGAAGAGATCTTCAATCGCGCTGATGATGCGCACCGTGCGTCCGCCTGCCCAGTGCCAGCCGGTGCGGGCGTGAATCTTCTCAATCAACGGCCCGAAGTAGCGGCCCGTCCGCATCAGGAACAGCAACGAGAACACCAGCACGACCAACGCGGTGATCGCAATGCCGCGGAAGACGCCTTGCCACGCACTGGGCAGCATGTCCGACGAGACCGCGAACGCCGCGAACAGGCCGACGCCGACCACGCTCATGATGCCCATGGCGGTGCGTTCGAGCACCGTCGCCGCGGCCGAGACCACCGGCGGCACGCGGCCCATCAACAGGACCACGCGCAGCGGTTCGCTGGCGACGCCGCGAATGGTGAAGTAGCCGACCGCATCGGCGGCCAGCCGCACGCGGAACACCCGCCAGTACGACGGCCGCACGTCCGGCGGGAAGCAGATCCACCAACCGGCGGCGCGCATCAAGTGCCACAGCACGCTGGGGATCAGCACCAGCGGGAACGCCAGGCCCAACTCGCGCGCCTGCCGGATGGTCTCCTCGCGATCGAGCCCCATCATCGTGTAGAGGAACAGGGCGACGCCCAGTACCAGGGCGCCCAGCGAGATCAGTTGTGGAACGGTTCGTCTCATCAGCGCACGTTCTCGGGAATGATGCGCTCCACGATCACGACGTCGCGCCACACCCCGTCGAGTTTCCCGTGCTTCTCGTAAATGCCGACCTCGCGGAACCCGACGCGCGCCATCAAGGTGCGGCTCGGCGTGTTCTCCACGAAAATGCGCGACAGCAACTTCCAGAAGCCCGCTTCGGCCGCGGCGGCGACCAGCGCCGCCATGGCCACGCGGCCGGCCCCGCGCCCGCGCTCGTGGCGGGCGACGTAGACTGAAAATTCGGCAATGCCGGCGTAGCACTCGCGAGTACGATAGGCCGACGTCGACGCGAAGGCGACGACCTGCCCACCACCCTCGACCACGACGATGGGATGCACCCCATCGAACCACGCGCGCACATCGTCGTGCGAACGCAGGCGGGTTTCAAGGGTGCCAACGCGGTCTTCAATGCCTTCGTTGTAGATTTGGGTCATCGCCGGGATATCGCCCGGGGATGCCGCTCGTGCAGACAACGTCATGAGAATAGGGAAGCACTTCATGTTAACCCGGACCACTGCGCTGGTTCTCGCTCTCTCGATCGGATTCGTGGCGGTGGCCGAGGCGCAGCGCCGGCACCCGGTCAGCGGCCGCGTGTTTGCGCCGGTGATGGGGGTGGGTGGCGCCGGATGGCTGGAGCGGCCCGAGCGCGAAGCCGAAGAGGCGCCGTCGAAGGCGCTGGCGGCGCTGGAACTGAAGCCCGGCATGGTGGTGGCCGACATTGGCGCGGGCTCGGGCTACTACACCTCGCGAATGGCGAAACTGGTGGGCCCCACCGGCAAGGTTTACGCCACCGACATTCAGCCGGGGATGCTCGAACTGCTGAACCGCCGCATTCAGGCCGAAGGGCTGGGCAACGTCACGCCGGTGCTCGGCACCATGGAAGACCCGAAGCTGCCTGACGCGTCGATCGACCTGGCGATCATGGTGGACGTCTACCATGAGCTCCAGAACCCGCAGGTCTTTTTGCAGAAGTTGCGCCAGGTGTTCAAGCCCGGCGGCCGCCTGGTGCTGTTCGAGTACCGTAAGGAAGATCCGAAGGTGCCGATTCTCGAGGTCCACAAGATGAGCGTGGCCGAAGTGAAGCTGGAGCTGGAGGCCGAGGGCTTCGTGTTGGACAAGGTGATCGAGGTGTTGCCGTGGCAGCACATGATCGTGTTGAAGGTGGCGGCCAAGTAGCCGCGCCGGGATCGCACTCGATTCCACTTCGTAACAGGAGTAGAATCGGCCTTATGCCAGATCGGATCACGCGTGAGCGGATGATCGAAGCGATTCGTGAATTGCCCGCAGAAGGCCTGGCACAGCTCGACCGGGGCGAGGCATTCCGCACGAAGAGGTTAAGCGGCGTCTTGGCCTGTGACCGAGCTCATCTGGTCTCCGCGCTCGATCGCCGATCTCGAGGAGATTTGTGCATTCATTGAGTCCGATTCGCCGGCATGGGCAGACCTGACGGTCCGTCGCCTCGTCGCCGCCACCGAGCGCCTCCAGAAGTGTCGCCGATTCTGGGCGCATGGTGCCGGAGCGGTTTCGAGGGACGCGCAACTCGTCAGGCAGCCAATCCAACCTCAGCATGAGTTCACAACACGCGGAGGCATCGAATCCCACCTCGCGGACGGTAAAGGGCACGCTGTCCGTGTGGATCGCGGGCGTGTTGGGGGTCGTCGTCATCGGCAGTGTTGACTACTTCAGCGGGACCGAGCTGCGAGTCTACCCGTTCTACTACGCGCCAATCAGCCTGGTGGCATGGTACATCGGTCGCTCAGGCGCCGTAACCGTGGCGACGCTGTCCGCCGTGTCGTGGCTTGGCTCCAACCTCCTTGCGGGTTTGCAGTATTCGAGCGCAGTTATTTGGGTCGCAAATACGCTCGTGCAAGGCTCGTCGTTTGCGATTGTTGGGCTCCTCATCGCCACGCTCAGAGCCGCGTTGATGCGGGAACAGGGGCTCAGCCGCACCGACCCGCTGACGTCACTGCTGAATGGCCGCGCCTTCTACGAGGAGGGAGGTCGCCTTCTCGCACTCTGCCGACGCCAGGGACGTCCCATCACCATGGCCTACATTGACCTGGACAACTTCAAGACCGTCAACGACGAACAGGGCCATCAGGCGGGCGATGATCTACTCTGTCGTGTCGCCGCGCTACTTCGTGCGTCCATCCGACCGAGCGATATTTCAGCCCGACTCGGGGGAGACGAGTTCGCCATCCTGCTCCCCGACGTCGGCGCACACGACGCGGCTGTGATGCTGGAGCGACTGCGATCGCTATTGGCGGACACTCTTGGCGCGAACCAGCCCCCGGTGAGTGGAAGCATTGGCGGGGTGACGTTCGTCACAGCACCCGATAGTGTGGAGGAGATGGTTCATCAAGCCGATTCCCGAATGTATGTGGCGAAGACAACCGGGAAGAATCGAGTTCAGCTCGAGATCGCCGGCCACGGTGGAATCCGCATTGAGGGCCGTGGAAGTGTGGAAGAAGGCGTGGCCCAGAACACACCGCGGGCTGGCTAACATCAACTGGAGCCGACTCGGTTCCGCCTAAAGTGCGCCAGCGACTGGGCGTCGGTCCAGGCTCGGTACTCGAGTGGGACGAAGATGCCGGCCGAGTCGTCGTTCGGAAGGCGGGCCGCTATTCCTCCACAGACTTTCATCAGGTGCTGTTCTCCAAGCCTCCAGCCCGGCGAACCGTCGAGGGCATGAATAACGGAATTCGACGGTACGTCAGGAAGCGCGATGCGAGCCGTTGACACCAATGTCCTCGTCCGGCTCATGACGCGAGATGACGTGACGCAGGTTGCCGCCACCGAGCGGCGGCTGGTGCAGAGGGCCGGGCTTCCGCCCAGGCTGCATTTGGCACGTTCGTCGTTCATGACGTGACCGCGACAGGGTAGAATCTCGCGCATGCTCACAGGCACCGCGCGGGAAGCCGCAGCAGAGTTCTTCGGCACCTTCATCCTCATTTCCTTCGGCGTGGGCGTCGTCGCACAGACGGTGCTCAGCAGGGAGGCCACCGGCTCGTACCTTGGCATCAACATCGGGTGGGGCCTGGCCGTGATGCTGGGCATCTACACGGCCGGGGGCGTCTCGGGCGCACACTTGAATCCGGCGGTCACCGTCGCCTTGGCCGTGCATCGCCAACTGCCGTGGAGCAAAGTGCTGCCGTATGTGCTGGCCCAGATCGCCGGGGCGTTTGTCGCCTCGGCGGCCGTGTTCATCACCTATCGTGAGGCGTTCACGGCGTTCGATGGCGGCACCCGCATCATCGAAGGCGCCAACGCGACGGCAGGGATCTTCGCCACCTATCCGCAACCGTTCCTGTCGCTGGCCGGCGGGTTCGTGGATCAAGTGATGGGCACCATGCTGCTGATGGCGGGGGTGCTCGCCGTCACGGATCAGAAGAACGTCGCGCCACCAGCATGGCTCACCGGTCCCCTTGTTGGTGCGCTCGTCGTCGCCATCGGCGTCGCGTTCGGGTTCAACGCCGGCTACGCCATCAACCCGGCGCGCGACCTGGGACCCCGCCTCTTCACGATGGTCGCCGGGTGGGGGCCGGGCGTGTTCACCGCAGGCGGCGGCTGGTGGTGGGTGCCCGTCGTGGCGCCATGCGTTGGCGCCATTCTCGGCGCCTGGCTGTATGACACGTTCATCAACAAGCATCACGTGGCGCCGGAGGCCGGCAAGTGAACCCTTCGACTCGGACTCCCTCGTCTTCGACGAGCGACTCCTCGCTCAGGGCAGGGTACATTCTCGCGCTTGATCAAGGTACGACCTCCAGTCGCGCGATTGTGTTCGATCGCTCGGGCAAGGCGGTCTCGACGGCACAGCAGGAGTTCCCGCAGATCTTCCCGGGGCCCGGCCACGTTGAGCATGACCCTGAAGCGATCTGGGCCACGCAGTTACAGACCGCGAAGGATGCCATCAGCAAGGCGGGGCTCACGGCCGCCGACATTGCGGCCATCGGCGTGACCAACCAGCGCGAAACGACGGTCTTGTGGGACAAGGCCACCGGCACGCCAATCGCCAACGCCATCGTCTGGCAAAGCCGCGTGACCGCGCCGATTTGCGACCGCTTGAAGGCCGCGGGTCACGAGCTGACGTTTCGCCAGAAGACGGGCCTGGTGGTTGACGCCTACTTCTCGGGCACGAAGATCAAGCACCTGCTTGATTCTCACGACGGCCTGCGCGCCCGTGCCGCAAAGGGCGAAGTGCTGTTCGGCACCATCGACTCCTTCCTGATCTGGCGCCTCACCAGCGGCAAAGTCCACGTCACCGACGTCAGCAACGCCAGCCGCACCTTGCTGTTCAACATCCACACCATGCAGTGGGACGACGAGCTGCTGACGCTGCTGGATGTGCCGCGCGCGATGTTGCCGGAAGTGAAGTCGTCCAGCGAGGTCTATGGCCACACCGATCCGAAGTGGTTCGGCGCCGCAATTCCGATCGCGGGCGATGCCGGCGATCAACAGGCCGCCCTGTTCGGCCAGGCGTGTTTCGACGCGGGATCTGCGAAAAACACCTATGGCACGGGCTGCTTCATGCTGCTCAATACCGGAGACAAGGCGGTGCCATCTGAGAAGGGCCTGCTGACGACCGTGGCGTGGCAGATCGACGGCAAGACCACCTATGCGCTTGAAGGAGCGGTGTTCGTGGCTGGCGCGGCGGTGCAATGGCTGCGCGATGGCCTTGAGGCGATCGAAGCATCAGCAGACGTCGAGAAGCTGATGGCGACGGTGGAAGACACGGATGGCGTCTACCTGGTGCCGGCGTTTGTCGGCCTCGGCGCGCCGTACTGGGATCCCCGCGCTCGTGGCGTGATCGTCGGCCTGACGAGAAACACCAAAATGGCGCACGTCGCTCGCGCGGCGGTCGACGCCATGGCGTATCAGACTCGTGACGTCCTGGAAGTGATGCAGCTTGAATCAGGCTTGCCGCTGACCACCCTGAAGGTCGACGGCGGAGCCGCCGCCAATGCGATGCTGCTGCAGTTCCAGGCGGATCTCCTCAACGTCACCGTCCGTCGTCCGGTGGTTGCGGAAACCACCGCACTCGGCGCCGCGTATCTTGCCGGATTGGCGGTCGGCTACTGGGAGAGCACGGACGATGTGGCGACGAACTGGGCGCTCGATCGCGAGTTCCGTCCGTCGATGCCGAAGGCGCAGAGCGAGAAGTTGTACGCGGGGTGGAAGAAGGCCGTGGGTCGTTCGCTCGATTGGGAAGCCTGACACACCGCCAGGGTGTCGGTGACGAATCGTGTCTTATCGGTGGCCTAGCCAGCGGGGAACAAGAGGGCGCGCGCCCACTCGTTCTTCGCCGACAGGTGATACACCATTGCGCGCGATAGCTCTGGCACCCATGCGGCGGCCGGGACGAATCCCGTGAACATCAGCCCGTGCTCGTCATCGACGCACCACGCGCCCAGTTGATGCGCATCCGGTTCGAGACACTCGTTGGCGTTCAAGCGCTGAGCGACCATGGGATCGGGATCGACCGGCAACTTCAACCGCATCAACAGCCCGCTGCCAAGAGACGGATGCCGTGTCTCCGTGTCCAGTTCCAGACGCGCGTGCACGTCGCCGGCAAACTCGAGGTCGGCGTCGATGCGGTGCACGTCGTTCGCGGCCATGAGCCACGGCCGTGGCTCGACCTGCACGAGTTGCGCGAGTTCCTCAGGCGTGAACGGCGAGTCGGCTTCGCCGCGCTGCTGGTAGGTCTCGAGAATGCCCACCATCTCGTCTGGCGTCGTGCGCAGGCCTTGTTTGGGATGAGGAGACGAGGCGACCTGGCCACCGAAAGCGGTGGCGAGTTCAGCGGCTTCCGCGAACGCATCGGCCATCTGTAACGCCATGGCGTGCAGGGCGATGGTCTGCGCGAGTCGATAGTTGTCGGCCGTGAGCGACACCGACGAGTGGAGGCTGACGGTGCGTGCCACCGGGTCGGCGAGGTAGGCACTGAGCGACGCGAAGCGGTTCACGCCGGCGAGCCGCGGCCACGTGGCTTCGTCCATCGGCACGTCCGAGAGCAAGTCCGTTTCGACGTGCAGCGTGGTCAGTGGCACGCCCTGGAACTCGCGCGGCTCTGCCACCCACACGCGCTGCCGCAGTGAGGAAGCCCACCAGGTGAATGAGGTCTTCTCCTGAACCGCCCACTCCGCTTCGATCTGCATGCGGGCGGTGAGAAACCTGAGAACGTCTTCAACGAATTCCACGTGACTCCTGCCAGCAATGGTACATCGCGATCGACGCGGCGGTCGTCACGTTCAGGGAATCCACGGCCTCGGTCATGGGAATGCACACCCGGATGGTTGAGGCGGCCATCGCCGGCTCGGTGAGACCGTCGCCCTCGGCACCGACCATCAGCGCGAGCTTGGCGTGAGCGGGGAGGTCCCGCAACGGCAGGGCGTCGTGCCGCGGCGTGAGCGCAGCCACCGTGAAGCCGTCAGTCTTGAGATCGGCGATCGCGCCAGGCCACTGCGGCGCGGTGACAAATGGCACCACCAGCGTGGCCGCCATCGAGGTACGGATCGCCTTGCGGTAGAGCGGGTCGCCGCAGGACGGCCCGAGCACGACCAGGTCGACGCCGAACGCGGCGGCCGTGCGGAACAGGCCGCCGACGTTGTCGGGGTTGTTGACGCCTTCCATCACGAGGACGCGGGAGAGATGTCCCGTTCCGATCGGCAACCCCAGCGAAGGCGTGGCCTCCACCTTCTGGCGATGCGCCAGCGCGAGGCAGCCGCGGTGGATGTTGAAACCGGCAATGGCGTTCATCAACGCCTGGTCCACAAGGTAGATCGGCGCGTCGCTCAAGTGAAGCACGTCGCTCAGGTTGTCGGCGGCGGCGCTGGTCAGCAGGATCGACTCGATCTGCCAGTGCCGCAGGTCGAGCAACCGCCGGACGACGAGACGGCCTTCGGCGATGAACAGCCCGCGACCCAGCAGGTGCCGGTGATCGGCGATGTGCTGGTAGTCAGCAACGCGGAGGTCGTCGAGCGTCTCGATGACGATGGGCGGCGGCATCAGCATCCATTGTATTCATGCCCGAGCTTAGAATGAGGGCATGCGCAAGCATGTCCTGCTTTACGGGCTGCTCGGCGGCGTGCTGATCGCCGGCCTGAAGCTCGTGGAGTACCGCTACCTGGTGTTGGAGTACTCGGTCGAGATCTACGCTGGCATTGTCGCCGCAGTGTTCTCGGGCGTGGGCATTTGGCTTGGCTTGCGGCTCACCAAGCAGCCGGAAACCGTCATCCGCGAGGTCCTGGTGCCGGCGCCGGTGGACTTTGTCCGCGACCAAGGCAAGCTGCAGGCCCTGGCCATCACCCCGCGCGAGCTCGAGGTGCTGGAGCTGATTGCCGCCGGCCTCAGTAACAAGGAAATCGCCGAGCGGGTGTTCGTGAGCGAAAACACCGTGAAGACCCACTTGAGCCGCGTGTTCGACAAGCTGGGAGCCCGCCGCCGCACCCAGGCGGTCCAGTTGGGCAAGGAACTCCGGCTCATTCCCTAGAACTTTCGTATGATTCCACGCGGAAACCTCCAAAATCATCCGTTCGGGTGACGCGGTTGGACCGTTGCGCCCAGCAGAATCGGCCGGTCGGCGCGAACAAGGACGCGCCGTCGGCGCGAACAAGACGCGCCGTCGGCGCGAACAAGGACGCGCCGGCTTCAACCACGGAGGAGTGAGTGATGCGGAAAACTGTACTGACTTTCGGGTTCATCGCTGGCGCCGTGATGGCGGCCATGATGGCCATTGCCCTGCCGTTTCAGGACCAGATTGGTTTCGACCGCGGCGTCTACGTCGGCTATACGTCGATGGTCCTGGCCTTCCTGATGGTGTTTTTTGGCGTTAAGTCGTACCGCGACAACGTGGCCGGCGGCCACGTGACGTTCGGGCAGGCGTTCAAGGTCGGCCTGCTGATTACCCTGGTCGCCACGGCCTGCTACGTCGTGAGCTGGCAGGTGATCTATTACGGGTTCATGCCCGACTTTCTCGACAACTACACCGCGTATGCGCTGGACCAGGCGCGGCAGTCGGGCGCGAACGAGGCCCAATTGGCCCGGCAGACGAAAGAGATGGCGGACTTCATCGAGATGTACAAGAATCCGCTGGTGAATCTTGCCTTCACGGTGATTGAACCCTTGCCGGTCGGCCTGGTGTTCACGTTGGTGACGGCAGGCGTGTTCGGCCGGAGGGCAGCATGATTGCCGATCCCGATGGCAACACGATCCTGATCGATCAGTCTCGCGGTATTCGGGTACCGAAGCTGCTCCTCGAGCAGGCAGATCTCCCCGAGAAGGTTGAGCTTCATGCCCCTGCGTCGTGGTCTCTCCCGACGAACTGAACGCCCACCTGCGGAGCGCGGTCGTGGCGGCAATGACGACCGGTGGCCAATCGTATCCATGGCGCATCCGGTGTCGTGTTCAGAATCGAGCCGGCCACGTCGCACTCGATCAATTGCGCACCGTCGACCAGGAGCGCCTCGTCAAGCGACTCGGCTCTCTCTCCTGGCACCGTGGCTGAGGTGCTCGCGGGGTTGCAGGAAATGTTCGCTGACTAGCGACGCAACTGGGACTTCGATACGAGGTGCGACAGTAGGCGAGCCTCTGCCTCAGTGCCACTCGTTCTTCTGAACGACCGGCATCTGCAGCGCGCGTTCGCGATCGAGGTCGAGGGAGCCGACGTGCAGCGACAGGGGCGACTGCACCCACTTGTAGATCGACTGCGAGAACAGCACGGTGAACCGCTTGGCGCACTTCTCAAGCGCCGCGGGAACCATGTCCGGGAACAGCGCCGTGAGCGCCAGGGCCACTTCGTCGGGCGACATCTTCTCGCCGGCGTAGAGATGCAGGCACGCGTCGAGCACCGGGAAGGGCATCAATTCGTGCTCGGCCACCTGTGCATCGGCGAGTTCAGGACCCGGGTCCGTGGCCAGTGTCGCCGTCACGCCCGTGAAGCCGAAGCGGCGCTCCAGGCGTTCGAGTAAGGCGATCACCACCGTCTTCGGCACGTTCGCAATCACCGACAACGCGCCTTCGAGATCACCGCCGATGGTGGTGTAGCCGACGGCCTTCTCGCTCATGTCGCCGGTTTGCAGGAACAGCGCGCCCGACGAGTTGGACCAGTTCCACATCCGCTGCCCGCGTACGCGCGCCTGAATGTTCTGGCGCGTCAGCTCGGTCACCGGCGTGCCGCCGAGCATGTCGGTGGCGGCGGCCACTTCGCGATCCGTGGCCTCATCAATCGAGATGGTCGTGAGCGACACGCCCAGTTCATCCGCCAGCACCTGGGCCGCATGCTTGGTCTCGGGCTGCGAGTGACGGCTCGGCATGTAGAACGCCGCGATCGTCGCGCCACCGGTGATCAACTGCGAGGCCCGCCACGCCACCAGCAGCGTGAGCATGGAGTCGCGGCCGCCTGACAGGGCGAGGCCCAGCGAGGTGAAGGCGCCGGTCTTCTCGTAATAGCTCTTCACGCCGAGCGCGAGCGCTTCGAACAGATCATCGAGCGCGCGCTCACGTGGATCCGCGGCCGGGCCGCGGCTGGCCGGCAGGAAGAAGCTGCCGCCCTCTGGCGACGGATAGGTGAGCGTGGAGCGATCGGCCGTCGGCGCACTGATGCGGACCGCGGAGACGGTTTCACGCTGCAGGCGGAACGCCTCGCAGTCGCTGCGCCAGGTGGTGTTCTCCATGCGCAGGCGGCGCGTGCGGTCGAGATCGACCACCGCCGACCACCAGCCCTGCTCGAAGCGAGGCGCTTCGACCACCAGCCGGCCGTTCTGGAAGATGAATCCGCCGCCGTCGTAGATCAAGCCGTCTTGGCCACCCACGGCATTGGCATAGAGCAACACGGCCTGGTTGTCGGCGGCGCGCGTCGCCAGCATCTCGCGACGGGTGGAGTCAATGCCCATCCGGTACGGCGAGGCCGACACGTTGACCACGATCTCAGCGCCTGAGTAGCAACGCCGGCGCATCGGGCCGTCCGGCGACCACGCGTCTTCGCACACTTCCACCGCGACCTCGCCGAAGTCGAACGTGAACAGGTAGTCGCCGAGCGGCACGCCGCCGGCATCAAGCGCCAGTCCCGGGCCGCCGCGCGAGAAGGTGCGGCCCTCGTAGAAGACGTTATAGGTCGGGAGCTTTTCTTTCGGGACCAGGCCGGCGATCACGCCGCGATGGACGAGGGCGGCGCAGTTGAAGAGCTGGCCGCCGACGGAGACCGCCAGACCCAGCACGTAGACGGTGTTGAACGCGGCGGTGTCGATGGCGAAGCGCTCGAGTTCCCGGCGCTGGCCATCGAGGAAGCCGCGCCACTGCACCAGGTCTTCGGGTGGGTAGCCGCCGATGGCTTGTTCGGGGAAGGCGCCGATGGTGACGTCGGCGTCGCCCATGGCACGCGCCACTTCGAGCAGCCGATCCACGTTGGAAGT
>Ga0163144_10005511_pt1 | contig 28107 bp, 24 predicted proteins | sample OliLak19BULKMAT1_FD_123175 | JGI IMG/M metagenome (GOLD analysis project Ga0163144, IMG submission 123175) | Freshwater microbial mat bacterial communities from Lake Vanda, McMurdo Dry Valleys, Antarctica - Oligotrophic Lake LV.19.BULKMAT1 | ecosystem: Environmental > Aquatic > Freshwater >... | reverse complement strand
TTTAACCAAAACACTCATTATCAATAACTTAATAACCCAATAATTAATAACTTAGTAACTAATCTCTTACTTAGTGTATGGAGAAGGAGGAAATAAATTAATTTTTGTAGTGTTCTTCCATTTTTTTCATACTATCTTTTTTCAAGAATTGCATACTAATAAAAGTAGAGAGCAATCCCATACCTAAGCCTTCCATCAATACAGCAACCATAATCGTGAATGGATTGATATATCTTCCTAATCCTTCACTTTGTTTGATTGCTTCTAAAAAATTTGCATTGATAGAAGTATAGAAGCCCATAAAAAGAGCAAATGTGAATATTCCTATGGCAGTTACTTGTAAGCCTTCACCATAACCTCTGAAATAGTCAAATTTCTCTTTTTTACTAGATTGGTATAAATAGCCAAAAATGACTCCAAAAATAATGAATACATTAAAGAGTCTAAATACGGTTGTAGTGCCTAGCCCAAAGGCGTACATTAGTAAAAAATAAACACTTAGCAATAAACTTAGTCCTAGACTATATTTGAGTATGTTTTTCACGGATTAATTTTTTTTGTTTATTATTACAAGTAAAACCAAGTACAAATTGTTAGATTTTACTCAAAAAAGATAAACAGAGCTTCATAAAAAAAGCCATTGATAGGAATATCAATGGCTTAAATTAAGATTAAATAAATGCAATTTTACGAGTTGGTGATTGTTTCGGATAATTATCTTTTTTCGCTTTTTTCTTTCCACTTAATAGAGCAGCCAATAGATTTAGTAGCCTCTACGGATACTTTTTCACCTTTTAAGAGTGCATTGATTGCATCAACAGCATAAGTTTCAGTAACAATACTTGCGTCTTTAACGCTATTGTCAATAGATCCTGTATATCTCACGATAAGTTTTTCTACTCCGTTTGCTTTTTCTTTGTTAAGAATAAATACATCAGGAGTCTTAGTAGCACCATATCTTTTGGCAATGTCTTGTGTTTCATCCACCAAATAAGGGAATGTAAATCCTTTTTCTTTGGCACGTTCTTTCATTTTATCAAAAGAATCATCTGGATAAGCAGCAGGGTCATTAGAGTTAATGGCGATGACAGGATAACCCAATGCACTAAATTTTTTGTCTAAGGCTACCATGCGGTCTTCACTTGCAATCACAAAAGGACAGTGATTACAGCTAAAAATCACTACAAAACCCTTTGCGTCTTTGTAGTCAGCCATAGAAATCATGCGTCCGTCTATGTTTTTGAGTTTAAAATCAGTAGCAGTATCGCCTACTTTATAGCCATCAGTTTTGTAGCTATAGCTTACCAAAAAGATAAGACTTGCAAGAATTGCAGTAGAGAAAATGAGGTATTTTTTCATAGTTCTAAAAAGGTTTATTGTTGTTGATTTGTTTTATTTTTTACTATCAAGGGCATTTAAGTTTTCGCCGTTGTCTGTGTCCTTACAGACGACTCGAAGTTTCCTTAATCATCTCCAAAAGCTCCTCTTTGCTTAACTCACCTGAGTGAAAAAGTGTTTTTGAGAGGGAATTATTTTGAGTGCGAGTAACAGGGATTTCACCGCCCCAGTCTTCTTCTATTTGAGAAATCCATTCATTGGCATATTTTTCATCCAATAACCAGACAGTAGCATTAATACCCTTGGCTAGGATTAGTTTTTTAACTTTGCCTTCAGAGTCTTCCACTGCTAGGAGGATGATTTTTGTTTTTTGATTGGCGTGTGTTTCTTGGTAAACCTCTTCAAAAAAAGGCAATTCATGCACACAAGGAGCACACCAAGTAGCCCAAAGATTTAAGACACGAGTAGTATCATCCTCTTTATTCATCTCTTCTAATACATCTTCTATCTTTACTAGACGCACTTCCTGAGCTGAAAGCCAAGAGATACCCAATGAACAGAACACGAATATAAACAGTAATTTTTTCATACATAAAAATTTACACTACTCAAAATTACTTTAAAAACTCAAATTTAATAGGAATGATTGCCACTTAACGCTTATTTAACAGACTAATTTTAATCAAAAAATGCTTCATCTCCCTTTCATATTAATTTTCTATTATCAATCTTTGCTTCATTAGTAGGTTTTGGATATTTTAGCTAGATTAGTAAATCAAAAACAGCACAGAGTAAATAAACAAGAGTATGCAAAAAAATGTAGGTTATTTTTTACTATTCATAATATTACTTTCCCCTCAGGTGGCGAAGGCTTGGGGTTTCTTTGCACACCAGCGTATCAATCGCTTGTCTGTATTTACGCTGCCTCCAGAGATGATGAAATTTTATAAATACTACATAGATTACCTGACTGAGAATGCCGTCAATCCTGATAAACGCCGCTATGCCGTAGAGGGTGAAGCTCCTAGGCATTATATAGATGTGGATATTTATGACCCTTTATATAATGACAGTGCAGTCTATAAACTTCCAAGGTATTGGTCTCAGGCAGTTGCCAAGCACGGAGAGGACTCATTGCAAGCGTATGGAATTGTGCCGTGGCATATTCAGACGATGAAATATAGACTTACAGAAGCATTCAAGCGAAAAGATGCCAAAGAAATCTTAAGACTTTCGGCTGATTTGGGGCATTATATTGGAGATGCCAATGTGCCTTTACATACCACAGAAAACTACAATGGGCAAATGACCAATCAAATAGGAATTCACGGTTTTTGGGAATCTCGTTTGCCTGAGCTCTTTTCGGATAATTATGATTTTTTTGTAGGGCAAGCCCAATATCTAGAAAACACACAACTTGAAGCTTGGAATGCAGTTACTTATGCCCACGAGGCATTGGATTCGGTGCTTACCTTTGAGAGAGAATTAACCAATAGCTTTTCTGCGGATAAGAAATATACCTTTGACGAAAGAAATGGAATTACTGTTCGTACTTATTCTAGGGATTTTTCTAGGGCATATCATCAAATGTTACTAGGGCAAGTAGAACGCAGAATGAAGGCTTCTATCAAGATGGTGGGCGATATGTGGTTTACGGCTTGGGTAGATGCAGGACAGCCAGACCTTGATTTATTGTTAGATAAAGACATTAGACAAGAACTTGATAAAGAACTGGAAAAGCAGAAAGAAGAGTGGAAACAACAGCAAAAACTCAAAAGCAGAGACCATGAAAGTTTTGTTCCTTCTTCTCCCAAAACACCTCAAAATTGCTGTCAAGGAAATCCTTATTTAACCTATTACCAAGAACGATTAAAGAAGAAAAAAGATGGGAAAAATTAAGTGAGAGATGAATTATAAGTTTGTAATAGCCTGATAGTGAGATTTTATACACACTAAATCGAATAATTATTCTGATATTGCTACCAAAGGAAGACTTCGTTCTAAGATATAAACTAAGTCTTTTAATCTAAACAGATTGTTAAAATTAGTTTGCACTCAGCAATTGTCATTTTGATTTAGAAAGCTGAATCTCTAAGTTTTATTTTTTTGAAATTAATGTTATTTTTGTTTTATGAAAACAGGAAGCAGTTTAGGAATTTTTGATGAGAGTTGTTTGAAGTCTTAGCTATTCTCGGAGTCTTGGCCCACAATAGCAAGTTAGCCTTAGCCTCTCGCCAAGGCTAAATTTCTGCATCATATAGACATTGTTTTGGATATAGAGTAAGAAAATAATATTTTGGTATGTGGATTATTATTTAGATATTTTATTTCATATTTGAGTTTAGACAGTTCGTAGAGTTTGCTCTCAACAAGACGCTAGAAACAGTTGTATTGTAAGTAAATAAGACATTCTGCCAAAGAGGGGGCTTCTGATAAAGTGAGTATAAACTAAACTTTTAACCCTTAAACGCTATTATGTTTATACTAATGTTATGGTGTATTAAAATAAGAGACATGAAAAATATATTAGTTACAATCGATTTTAATATAAATGAACAATTGCTAATTGATAAAGCATTTCAATTGGCTGAGCAATTTGATTCAAAAATATGGCTAGTACATATTGCTGCTCCCGATCCTGATTTTGTTGGTTATGGAGTCGGCCCCCAATATATAAGAGATAGCCGTGCATCAGAACTTAGGAAAGAACATAAAATACTGCAAGAACACTCCGATAATCTTGAGAAAAAAGGAGTTAAAGCGGAAGGTTTACTTATACAAGGAGCAACCATCGAAATGATTATAGAGGAATCTAAGAAGTTAAATGTTGATTTAATTATCGCTGGTCATCACGAACATAATTTTCTTTACAGAGCATTTGTGGAAAGTGTTTCTGGGAAAATCATAAAAAAATCAAAAATACCAGTACTTATAGTTCCTCTGGAATAAAGGAAAAACAAATATGACCCCAACTGTCGCCAGTCTGTCAGAATAAAAAATAGAAACTGCTCCAAGTTTAGCAAAACGTAACTTGGAGCAATCTTTACTGGACTGTGTATAGTATAAGTAAAAAACACCACCATTGTTATGGCTTATCCTTCGGAAGACTAACAACCCACAACATGAAGTCGTGAAAATCATTTAAACTCCATCACTCGGAATAAGCAGAGAAGAATCTCCATAACTCAAAAACCTGTATTCGTGAGCAAGTGCTTGTTCATAGACCTTTCGCCAATCTTCTCCTATAAAAGCCGCTACCAACAAAATCAAGGTAGTATTGGGCAAATGATAATTGGTAATCAATGACTTACAGACTTTAAAAATATAGCCAGGGAAAATAAAAATCTCCGTTTCACCTGGAAGTTCTAGTAGATTATGCTTATACATATATTCTTCTATCATTTCTAGACTTTCATCAAGAGAGATAATGTCTTTTTTCTCTAACTGATAAGGATATAATTTTTCTATAAAAAAGGGAATTGGGGCTTTATTTCCCTCTTCTTTGGCTTGTTTGACCTTTATACCAAACCAGTATAGACTCTCTAATGCCCGCATAGAAGTAGTGCCTACGGCTATGACATGCTCTGTTTTTTTTCTGAGTTGTTGGATATTCTCTTTCGTGAAGATAATCTGTTCTAAGTGCATTTTATGCTCTACTATTGAGTCAGTTTTGATGGGCTGAAAAGTGCCTCCCCCTACATGCAAGGTCAAGAATAACTTCTCAATGCCTTTTTTGTCAAGGTCATCAAGTACTCGCTCAGTGAAGTGCAAGCCCGCAGTAGGAGCAGCTACCGCACCTTCATTGGCAGAATAAACGGTTTGATATTGATTTTGATCTTCTGTACTGACTTTTCTCTTGAGATAAGGAGGCAAGGGAAGATTCCCAAATTTCTGAAGTATTTCTAAAAAAGGAAGTTCATCTTCACTCCATCTTAACTCTACGATTTGGTTTTCTGCATCTATCAATACAGCTTCTAATACAAAAAGAACTTCTCCTATTAAAAGTTCTTGTTTAAGAATTTCTCCATTTTTCCAGCGTTTTTTATTTCCTATCATACAGTGCCAACGCACTGGAGAAGTAGCTTGTGTCATCAGACTCATCAAAGCAGGCTGTGCGGGCTCTACCAAAAAAATCTCAATCAAAGCCCGTGTTTCTTTCCTGAAATAAAGCCTTGCAGGGATTACCTTTGTATCATTAAAAACCAGAAGCGTCTGGGGAGAAAGAAAAAGAGGAAGTTTAAAAAACTGTGAATGTGTAATTTCGCCCTTGTCATAAATCAATAATTTTGCTTCGTCTCTGTTGGCGAGTGGGTGCTGTGCAATGCGTTCTTCGGGCAGTTTATACTGGAAGTCTTCAAGATTTATTTGAGGGTGCATAGTTCTATAAATAGTGAGTAAAAGATGATTTGTAATGATTTTAAGTGAGAGATAAATTATACGTTTTTAATAACCTGACAATGAGTGTTTTACCCAAAATAACTTGTTACTTATATATCTTATACCTTACTAGAATATTCATTTCTGATGCAAATTTATAAAAAAAGCGCAAGATTTTTACCTTGCACTTATATAGTTTATCAGAATATAATCAAACAGTAGTTTAGAAAGACTTTAAAAATAAAGTAATCATTAGACATTATTACGATTTTATTTGTGGAGGTGTAAGCGAAGACGCTTGCATCAGTATTTATCTCGTTCAAGCATCTTCGCTTGAACGGTATTTATCAATATAAAAACATCGTAATAAACTCTGTTTAGTTTGAGTACAATTCTTACTATTAGACTCTTACAGTCTAATAACCAATAACTTATGACTAATCTCTAAGTTAGAAGTTTTTTCCTGGGAAATAAGCCATTTCACCTAATTCTTCTTCTATGCGAAGTAATTGATTGTATTTTGCCATACGATCTGAGCGTGAAGCCGAACCTGTTTTGATTTGACCAGTGTTCAATGCTACAGCAAGGTCAGCAATCGTAGTATCTTCAGTTTCACCAGAACGGTGCGACATCACAGACTTGTATTTGTTGCGGTGAGCAAGGTTTACGGTGTTTATGGTTTCAGTCAAAGAACCGATTTGGTTTACTTTTACTAGGATAGCATTGGCAATGTTTTCATCTAGTCCTCTTTGAAGGCGATTTACATTGGTTACAAAAAGGTCATCACCTACGAGCTGTATTTTGCTTCCGATAAGTTCAGTGTGTTCTTTCCAGCCTGCCCAGTCATCTTCTTGCATTCCATCTTCTATGGAGATAATAGGATATTTATCAGCCCATTCTTTCCAATAATTAGCCATTTGAGAAGAGGTAAGCTCATCACCAGTAGAAGAGAACACATATAGTTTTTTCTCTTCGTCATAAAACTCAGAACTTGCTGCATCCATCGCAATAAATACATCTTCGCCAGGGCGGTATCCAGCTTTTTCTATAGCTTGAAGCACTACTTCAATGGCTTCTACATTAGATTTGATGTTAGGTGCAAAACCACCTTCATCTCCTACATTGGTAGAAAGTCCTTTACTTTTTAAGACAGATTTAAGATGATGAAAAATTTCTGTACCCATTCTAAGGGCTTCACTAAAGCTAGGAGCACCGATAGGCATTACCATAAATTCTTGGAAATCAATGGCATTGTCAGCGTGAGAGCCACCATTGAGGATGTTCATCATAGGCACAGGAAGTGTATTAGCATTTACACCGCCGATGTAGCGATAAAGGGGTTGGTTAGAGGCTTGTGCACCTGCTTTGGCTGCTGCAAGAGATACTCCTAAGATTGCGTTTGCACCGATTTTGGCTTTGTTGGGTGTGCCATCTATCTCGAGCATCACTCTGTCTATCATTCCTTGGTCAAAAACAGAGATGCCTACTAGCTCTTCTACTAAGATAGTATTTACGTTATTGACGGCTTCTAGTACTCCTTTGCCCATGTATTTAGAATCGTCGTTATCACGTAATTCTACGGCTTCGTGCTTGCCCGTAGAAGCACCTGATGGCACAGCAGCACGGCCAAAAAAGCCATCTACAGTAGTTACATCTACTTCTACAGTAGGGTTGCCACGAGAATCTAAGATTTGACGGGCTACAATATTATCAATAATACTCATAATTGAAAAAGTTTTGGTATGTGTTTCTAAGGATACAAATTTAGAAATTATCTTTTCAAAATTGGCTTCTTCTCTATAAAACTTACTCAAATCCTTTGTAAAATAAGATTCTTTACCTTCTCAGACTTCTTACAATCGTTGGCATTTTAGTTATAAGACAGTTACTCCTTGGTTAATATAAGGTTGTAACACTGCATCTTTCGGGTCTAACTCTGTAATGAGGTAATCAATTTCCCCTGCCTCACATACCCTGTAACGTTGGCTAGAGTTGAGTTTTTCGGAGATGGTAAGTGCCACTACTTTTTTAGAGGCTTTAATCATTGCTTTTTTGAGCTGCACTACTTCCCAATCAAACTCTGAGAGTCCGTGGTATGCGTCCAGATGTCCTGTACCGATTAAGCATAAATCTGTTTTGATTTGTGAAAGGGTATTGATGACACTTCCTCCTAAGGCAAGTTGCATTTCTCTAGATATTTTCCCTCCTATAAAGATGGTCTCTGAGTTGGGGTGATTCAGTAATTGCAAAGCTGTGGGCAAGCTAGGTGTAAAAAAAGTAGCCTTTAAGTTTTTAGGGATTAGCCTTGCAAACTCTAAATTAGTAGTACCACCACTAATCAATATCACTTGATCATCATGCAGTAATCGATGAGCTTTTTGGGCAATGAGTATTTTTTCTTCTCGAGCATAGATATCGGGTTGGGTATAGTTATAGATATTATAACTTTTAGAAACAGCTCCTCCATGTACTTTTTTGATTTTATCAAGAGCATCTAGTTCTTTCAAATCTCGGCGAACAGTATCATCGGACACCTCTAATTTTTGTGCTAGGTCAGTGAGTAATACTCGGTTGTATTTGCTCACTTCATTGATGATAAAGTTATGTCTTTCTTCTTTTAGCATATAGTATATATAGGTAATCGTTTTTGTTCTATTTATATGAGTATTGTTTTCACAGCATAAGATTATTCAGAGATAAGTAGATAGTCAAAATTAGTTTACACTTTAAGCTTGTTATAAAGAGCTGATTATCAAAAATTTATCACTCATTATTTATAACTCATCACTTGCTTATACCATAATTTAACACAAATCTCAATAATCGGCAAAAACAGCAAAAAACGACTTTTTATCAAGCATTGAAAACGTTTGTTTTACTTACTCAGATTATTTTTTTGCAAGTTTTTGCAATTTTTTGCTGTTTTCTTTGTAAATATACTTTAAATATTATACTTTAGCAATGAAATATAATAAACTATTCATTGATTTGCAGTTTAAGTCAGTTTTTAATTTATAAATACAAGAAAAAAATGGCAAATACGGATTCTATATCCCATTCACAAAAGGCCTCTCTTAACTTATATACAGAGCAGTCAAAAAAATTTGAGAAAATACCTACATCTATTTTCCAAGATTCAGTATCTGCCTCACAAGTAGTTGCCAATGAGATTGCTACTTTAATTCGCAACAAAGCAAGCAAAGGAGAATATGCAGTCATTGGCTTGGCAACAGGCTCTACTCCTACTAAAGTCTATGAATTATTGGTCAAAATGCACAAAGAAGAAGGCTTAAGTTTTCAAAATGTGATTACTTTTAATCTGGATGAGTATTACCCGATGACTCCTGAGTCATTGCAAAGCTACGTGAGGTTTATGAATGAACACTTGTTTGATTATATAGACATAGACCCCAAAAACATTCATATTCCTGATGGCACAGTAGCTCCTGACCAAGCAGCCGCCTATTGTAATGCGTATGAAGCCAATATAGCAAAAGTAGGAGGCTTAGATTTACAAATCTTAGGAATAGGCAGGACAGGGCATATTGGTTTTAATGAGCCAGGCTCTTCTAATAAATCTAAGACCCGTCTTATTAACCTTGATAGCACTACACGCACAGATGCTGCCAGTGATTTTTTTGGGGAAGAAAATGTTCCTCACAAAGCCATTACGATGGGAGTCGGCACTATTACTAAAGCCAAGCGAATTATCTTAATGGCTTGGGGAGAAGGTAAATCGAAAGTAGTCAAAGAAAGCATAGAAGGTCAAATACGTGATACCATCCCCGCTACTTTTTTACAAGAACATCCTAATACTGAGTTTTTTATAGACCGAGCTGCTGCCGCAGAGCTTACCCGTGAAAAAACGCCATGGCTTGTAGATAGCTGTATTTGGACGAAAGCACTACGCAAAAAGGCGGTCATTTGGCTTTCACAGAAACTAGGAAAAGTAATCTTAAAACTAACCAATGAAGATTATAATGAGTATGGCATGAGCGATCTCATCGTGGAGCAAGGGCCTGCCGAAGACCTCAATGTAGAAATCTTTAATGAAATACAACATACCATCACAGGCTGGCCTGGTGGTAAGCACAATGTAGATGATAGCCAAAGACCTGAGCGAGCCAATCCTTATCCTAAAAGAATACTTATCTTTAGCCCACATCCCGATGATGACGTGATTTCTATGGGAGGGACTTTGTTGCGTCTCGTTCAGCAAGGACATGAGGTGCATGTAGCGTATCAGACTTCTGGGAATATTGCGGTTTTTGATGATGATGCTTTGCGGTTTTTAGATTTTGCTATGGATTTTAACCAAAAATATGTCAAAGACGAGAAAAAAACGGCTGCTATTTTTAGCAAAATCAAAGATTTTATAGCCAATAAAACTCCAGGAGAAGTAGATTTACCCGAAGTACAAAGTATCAAAGCCCTCATCAGAAGAGGTGAAGCAAAGGCTGCCTGCCGCTATTGTGGGGTGAAAGATGAACACGCTTATTTTATGGATATGCCTTTTTATGAAACAGGAACGGTAAAGAAAAAACCCATCAGCGAAGAGGACATAAAGATTACCATAGATTTATTAGAAAAAATACAGCCACATCAAATCTATGCTGCGGGTGATTTATCTGACCCACATGGCACCCACCGTGTTTGTCTCAATGCAGTCTTCACAGCTCTAGATAGACTCAAAAAAGCAAATACTGGGTGGCTCAAAGATACCTATCTATGGCTCTATAGAGGTGCTTGGCAAGAGTGGGATGTCTCAGAAATAGAAATGGCAGTGCCTATTGGGCCAAAAGAATTGCTCAAAAAACGCAGAGCCATCTTCAAACATCAATCTCAAAAAGACAGAGCGATGTTCCCTGGCAGTGATGAAAGAGAGTTTTGGCAAAGAGCAGAAGACCGCAACCGCCGAACTGCCGAAATCTATGATGAGTTAGGCTTTGCCGAATATGAAGCCATAGAGGCATTTGTAAGATGGCATTTTTGAAAAAATTTCTGAAATAATGATTATATGAGCAAGATTATTTCAAAAAACTTATATTTTATAAGATTTCTATTTGAGTTTTTATTATTTTATCTTTGTATTAATTTATTTTTAACTACTTTAAACCTTTTTAAATCTATGAAAAAATACTTTACCCACCTTAAACACTTGAAAAGCTGGACTCTAGTGATGAGCCTTACTTTTCTTGCTTGGCAAGGGGTACATGCTCAACAATTACAGTATGTAATTACTGGGCGAATCACCGACCAAGCCACGGGAGAAAGCCTCGCAGGGGCTACTGTCAATATTGAGAACACAGGCTTTGCGACTGCTACTGATATTGAAGGAAATTTTACACTGACCGCCAAACTTGCACCAGGAAGTTATAAAGTGATTTCTCGCTTAGTAGGCTATTCTAGAATGACGCAAACCGTTGAGCTAGGTAATCAAAGCAATGTTTCACTAGATATCATCAGTCTAAATGAAGATTTAATGAAATTAGATGAAGTAGTGGTTATAGGCCCCTCTATGGTCAGCGAGAGGAAAACACTTGGTAATTCTATTGGCTCTATTGATGCAGGTCAGATTAAAGACCTAGCAAGCCCTAACCCATTGAGTGCATTGTCTGGTAGAACTCCAGGGGCTATCGTAACTCAAAACTCTGGTGATCCAGGAGGTGGATTCTCAGTATTTTTGCGTGGGCCTAGCTCTATAAAAGGCGGTTCTCAACCTTTATTTATTGTAGATGGTGTGATTGCTAGTAATAGCTCTGAGAATGTGATTAACAGGAATGCAGATGCCATGGGTACTAGCTTTGCAGCAGGTCAAAACCGTATGGTAGATATTAACCCTGCTGACATTGAGCATATTGAGGTAATCAATGGAGGGGCTGCAGCTGCTATTTATGGATCTTTAGCTTCCAATGGAGTAGTTTTGATTACTACTAAAAGAGGCTCACAAGGCAAGCCAAGAATCACAGTGTCTTCTTCTTTCTCTGTAAGCGAACTTCGCAAACGTTTAGAATTCAATGATTACCCTTTCCGATTCGGTATCCCAGGAGATGAGCGTCTTTCTACAGTAGGTGATCGCTTAACAATGATAGCCGATTTAAGACCTAATAGAGTTGCCAATCCTGGTACAGGGCCTGCATCTTTAGGAGGGCCATTGGTTGAAGATCAATATGCTGTTACAAGATATGACTACCAAGACAATCTATTTAGAACAGCCATAGGCACTGAGAATTTTGTATCTATTACAGGTGGAAATGATCAAACAAGCTATTATGGCTCAGTATCTTATACCAATAATGAAGGAATTTTACTCAATACCAACTTTCAGAGATATGGTGCAAGATTTAGACTAGACCAAAAATTTGGTACAAAGGCAAAAATCTCTACGGGTTTAAATTATACCAATAGTAGTTCTAAAGATATGCCCAATGGCAATAACTTCTTTAGCCCTATCAGTACGATGATTATTATAGACAATGTATGGGACATTACAGAGCGTGATGCTTCTGGTAACTTACTTCATGTAGAACAACAAAGAGTAAATCCTCTATCTGTATTGGAGACTTTTGACATTACCCAAGAAACTAATCGCTTAATCGGAGATGTAAAAGCAAGTTTTTATCCATTAGATGGGTTAGCCATTGATTATACCATTGGCTTAGACACATACGGTCTATTAGGCAATACCTTTCAGCCTAGATTACCTTATGGCCCTGTTGCTGCTGCATTCTTCCCTGACGGTTATGCCGCTGTTGCTACTTCTAACTTCTTTGCAGTAAACCATGATTGGGTAGCAAGCTATCAGAAGAATATCAATGAAAATATCAGCTCAACAACTACATTAGGAGCTCAATTAATTTATCGTAAGCAAAGTTTTACCAGTATTGAGGGTAGAGATTTACAACCTTTTATACAGACAATAGGAGCAGCTCGTAATTTCTTTACTCCTGCTATAGAAAGCCGTAATGAAGTAAGTATTTGGGGTTATTTCTTACAGCAGACTTTTGGCTACAAAGATTATCTCTTTTTGACCTTAGCAGGTCGTATTGATGGTTCTTCTTTATTTGGCCAAGAACAACGTAATCAATTCTATCCAAAAGTAGGCTTGAGCTTTGTATTATCAGACCTAGATTTCTGGAAAAATGGAGGATTAGGTAATGCTTGGAATACCATGAAATTTAGAGCTTCTTATGGAGAATCAGGTAACTTAACAGGGATAGGAGCTTTTGATAGATTTACAAATGCCTCTGCTGTACTTCTCCCCGTAGGAAATGGTGGTGGATTTGTACCTAATGCTCGCCTAGGTCAATCAGATATAAGCCCTGAACGTAATAAGGAATTCGAGTTTGGAGTAGATATGTCTTTCTTGAAAAATAGATTAGGAGTTCAGTTTACTTACTATAAACAACAAATTGATGACTTAATATTAGATCGTACCCTTTCTCCATCAGAAGGAGGTTCTCAAATAGTACAAAATGCAGGAAGTATGCAAAATAGTGGTATAGAATTAATGATTACAGCTTCTCCAATACGTACTTCTGATTTTCGATGGGAAACTACTTTCTCATTTAACACCTACAAAAACCGTGTAACCAAGCTCATCAATAGTGGAAGAGTAGGTATTTTATTACGTGGTGGCGGTGGTACACAAAGTGCTGTTGAAGGACATCCTCTTGGAGTATTTGTGGCCAATTATTATGCCCGTAATACTGATGGTAGTTTATTATTAAGTCCTATTGGTTTACCACAAATAGAAAGAGGCAATGATGCTACAGGAGAAATTCTTAGAAATCAATCTGGACAGCCTACTGGCGACCCACTCCGTAAGATACTAGGAAGTCCTCTACCTACTTATAATGCTGCATTTATTAATGAGTTTAGCTATAAGAAGTTTAGCTTAAGAGTACAGTTTGATGCCTTAGGCGGATTCCAAGTGTATAACTGGAATAAACTCACAAGCAATAACGTAGGAGCAAGTCCTCTTTCAGAGCGTGAATTGCGTGGTGAATTACCAAGAGGCTGGAATGCTGCCGTAGGTGGATTTATAGGTCCCCGTATTCAAGAAGAACACATAGAAGACGGAGATTTTATCAAACTGCGTGAAATAGCTTTCACCTATAATGTAGGTAAATTTAGTGGATTTGAGAATCTAGACATTAGCCTTGTAGGGCGTAATATCTTCTCTATTGACAACTATACTGGATTTGACCCTGAAACGAACTCTGCTGGACAAGCAGATAATGTACGTGGAGATGACTTTGGTAACGTGCCTATCCCACGTTTGTATCAGTTAAAAATTACTGCTTCTTTTTAATCAATGCAAGTTAAAAAATATGAAAAATATGAAAAATATAAAATATCTATTTCTAATTACTTTTATATGGCTCTCTACAGCCTGTGAAAGTGATTTCCCTAACCCAAATGCCCCTACTATTGAGGAGGTTGTTAATTCGCCTGAAGGCTTACAGGGCTTAATAATAGGAACTCAGTTTCGCTATACCATTGGTGCTGCCAGTAGTTTGTATGCTTCCATTACGGCAGCAGGTCTTTCTACCAATGAACTACGTGTACTCAATGCAGGAAATGCTGATATAGCAGCTTTGGCGTTTGGAGGAGATAATGTAGCGCCTAATAATCCAGTAGTAACCAATCTTTGGACAAATCTCAACTTAGTAAGATTTAATGCAGAAAAACTTATCGAGAATGCTAATGTCATGTCTGACGCTGGTAGAAGAGCGGGTGTTCAGATCTATGGACATCTTTTCAAAGCATTGGCTCTAGGTACGATGGCTCAATTTTGGGAACAAGCTATCATCCAAACTGGTCCAAATGCTGCCTTTGTAACTCGTAATGCTGCTTTAGACGAAGCCATTAGTCTCTTAGATGCAGCCTCTAGTTTATTAGCTACTAGCACCATCCCTGCATCTTTCAATACCCAAGTAGGTTCTAATATCAATCTAGACAATAGTTTGAAGGCTCTCTCAGCTCGTTATAATCTTATGCGTGGCAATTATGCAACTGCATTTTCTAAGGCGAGTAGCGTAAGTTTGACAAGCCAGTCAAGGTTCTTATTTAACAATGTAAGCCAAAACCCTATTTTCAGAAGTTCATTGACAACTAACAATGTATATGATGTAAAACCTGATTTCGGATTAACAGGTGCATTGGCTCCTAACCCTAGTGATGGACGCATTGCCTTTTATCTAACTGCACAGGCAGGTAATGGAAAAGGTTTCTTTTTGGGAGATGCAACACCTATCCCATTGTATTTACCAGGGGAAATGCTTCTTATTATGGCAGAAGCAAAGGCTCGCCTCGATGAACTACCTGCTGCTGTTACAGAACTTAACAAAGTGCTTGCTAAGACCGCAGGAACAGATGTGTATGGAGTAGGAGCTAATCTCCCTGCTTACAATGGTGCTGATACACAGGCTGCCATCTTGCAAGAGATTTATCGTAACCGTTGTATTGAGTTATTTATGACAGGATTAAAATTGGAAGATAGTCGCCGTTTTGGTCGCCCAGGTTTTGGACAAGCCAATGCTGAGCGTACTCGTAACTTCTATCCTTACCCTGTTACTGAGCGTAATAGTAACCCAAATACGCCTGATAACCCTGTTAATTAAGATATTCTTATAACTGAAAAAATAGTGCATATAACTTGTATGCACTATTTCTTTAATAAAAAGAAATCATTCACCAACTCACATAAACTAATATGCCCCAATCTGATAGCATCATAGATTCTTGGCAAAGTAATGCCCACCACTGGATAGAAAGCATAGACCAACATCTCATAGAAAGTCGAAAGCTTATCACCAATCAAGCAATTATAGAGGCAATCTTGAAGTATAAGACTAGCAAAGTACTTGACCTAGGCTGTGGAGAAGGCTGGCTTACACGAGCCTTAAATGCAAAAAAAATACACACTGTCGGCATAGATGGTGTACCAGCTTTGATTAAAAATGCTCAAACCAAAGGCGAAGAAGAGTATGCAGTCATCAGCTATAATGAGATTATTGCAGGCAAATCACTTCCTCAATCTCCTTTTGAAGCAATTGTGATTAATTTTGGTCTTTTTATGGAAGATGAAGTGGCTGATTTACTTATTTCACTCAAAAGACACCTACTTCCGGAAGGAAAAATTTTTATACAGACTTTGCATCCTTTTTTTAAAATAAGTCAAGAGAAACCTTACCTTAGTAGCTGGGAAGAGAACGGCTGGGCAGGCTTAGGTGAACAATATACCAAACCTTTTCAATGGTTTAGCCGCACCTTAGCAGGTTGGATGCGTCTTTTTGTGGATGCTGGGTACATTATCCAAGAACTCCAAGAACCCCTCAACCCTATCACACAAAAACCTCAATCTATGATTTTCTGTCTTAAACTGTGATTTTTGTGAGTGCTTTGATAGACTATGATTTTTATCAAAAATATAGTTACAGCCTAAGGCATTATGGGTAAAGAAAGGGTTATGCTGTTGAGCAGATGCCTACGGCATGACAAGATGAAACTGTTATTTGATACTGTTATTTGACACTGAAATATGAAACTAATACTACGATTTACCATTTTATTGCTGATAATTACTCAGCCCACCTTTGCTCAAAACTATCTTATCCCTAAATATGAGTTTAGAGCAGTATGGGTAGCCACAGTCTATAATATCGACTGGCCCAAAACCCAAACAGATACTCCCGAAAAGCAAAGAGAGGATTTTATCAAAATTACAGAATTTTACAATACAATGAATTTTAATGCCGTCATTGCACAAATCCGCACGGCTGGGGATGTCTTTTACCCCTCAAAATACGAACCTTGGGCACGCTATCTTACAGGCAAAGAAGGGCAAGCACCTGAGCCTTTTTATGACCCTACAAAGTTTATGGTAGAAGAAACCCACAAGCAAGGGCTAGAATTTCATGCTTGGTTTAATCCCTACCGAGCTACCATGACCTTAGATACTACCAAATTAGCTCCCAACCACCCTTTTTATCAGCACCGAGATTGGATGATAAAATATGGTCCAAAGTATTACTTTAATCCTGGCTTGCCCGAAGTGCAGCAGTATGCTATTAATGTCATTATGGAAGCTGTCAATCAATATGATTTGGATGCCGTTCATTTTGATGATTATTTTTACCCCTACAAAGTCAAAGATGAGTTTTTTAATGATACTCTAGCTTATAAGAAGTATGGCAAAAAATTTAAAAATATAGAAGATTGGCGGAGAGATAACATAGATCAATTTGTCAAGAAAATGTCCGAAGCCATCAAGAAAGTAAAACCAGACGTGAAGTTTGGAATCAGTCCCTTTGGTGTCTGGAGAAATAGAGAAAAAGACCCACTTGGTTCTGATACCAAAGCTGGGCAGACTTGCTATGATGACCTCTACGCAGACCCTATAAGTTGGATAAAAAACGGATGGATAGATTATATCATTCCACAGGCTTATTGGAGCATTGGTTTTGAGCCTGCCTCTTATAGCAAACTCACAGAATGGTGGGCGAGCCAGCCTTATGAAGTGGCTCTCTATATGGGGCAAGGGCCTTACAAAGTCAATAACAATGCAGATAAAAGCTGGGAAAATCCAGAGCAAATTAGCAATCAAGTGGTCTTTAATCGTCTATTGCCTAAAGTAAAAGGAAGTGCATTTTTTAGTGCTAAGTCATTGATAGACAACCCACTGAATGTAGCTTATCATCTTAAAACAAATGTTTTTTCAAAGCCTGCCTTAGTGCCTGTGCATTCCAGAGATAAAGACAAACCTTTGCCCAATGCACCTATTTTTCAAAAGATAAAAAAACGAAGAAAAGCCACTACACTCACTTGGAAGGTAGAAAAGAATAACAATAATCGTTATTTTTTGATTTATAAAATCCCTAAAGATACCCCTGTTGATTTAGAAAAAGCTACATATTTATTTACCAAAATCCCTTATCAAGCAGAAAAATCAGAATATGAATTTACAGATTTTGAACCGAAAGCACATAAAAATTATAAATATATTATTACCGTAGTAGATAAATTTCACCTGGAAAGTAAAGGAGTATTAAGCAAATAAAACTGTTATTTGATACTGAATAAATATGCAAGATATGTTAGTGCGGCTTTATGATTTGCCGAGCATCCATGAACTAGAACAAGACCTTTTAGAAAAGGAAAATATCATTTTTAGAAATGCCATTGCCCCTGAAAAGCACCTCTTAGTAGCTTGGGCAAAGGATAATTTTAGTGAGTTTTGGGCAAGTGAAGTAGAAGTAGCTTTTGCTCGGCAGCCTGTTACATGCATTGTAGCACATCAGGGTAACAAAATTTTAGGCTTTGCTTGTTATGAAACGACTGCACGCAGTTTCTTCGGGCCTACGGGAGTTTTAGAAGAACAAAGAGGTAAAAAAATAGGCAAAGTTTTACTCATCAAAGCACTCGAAGGACTCAAAAACTTGGGCTATGCTTACGGAATCATAGGTGGTGTAGGTCCTCACGAATACTACCAAAAAACAGTAGGTGCAGAGCTAATTCCAGGTTCGGAGAATAGCATCTATAAGCACTTATTAAGGATAGAAGGGCTGAAGGGTTGAGGGATTGATTTAATGAAGAATAGAAGGCTTGAATCTTTCCTGTCATTCCGTTAGGAATCCGAAAGTGTGTCAAAAGGCTACGCTATCAAACAGATGTCTACGGCATGACAAAGGGATATGACACTATTATTTGATACTGAAACTGTTATTTGATAAACAATGAATCAAAAAGAATATAAGAATGCACAACCGTGGCTATGGGTGCCTAGTCTTTACTTCACCGAGGGGATTCCTTATGTAGTAGTGATGGTCATATCGGTAGTGATGTATAAAAATCTAGGAATTTCTAATGCTGACATCGCATTTTATACGAGTTGGTTATATTTACCTTGGGTGATTAAGCCTATCTGGAGTCCTTTGGTAGATATTTTTAAGACAAAAAGGTTTTGGTTTATTGGCATGCAATTCATAATGGGAGTTGCCTTGGCTTGTGTTGCTTTTACGATTCCTACGAATCATTTTTTCCAACTTACTTTAGCTTTTTTCTGGTTAATGGCATTTAGCTCAGCTACGCATGATATAGCTGCTGATGGCTTTTATATGATTGCTTTGAGAGAGTCAGAGCAGGCTTTTTTCTTAGGAATCCGCAGTACGGCGTATAGATTGGCAATGATTACGGGGCAGGGTTTGGTAGTCATCTTGGCAGGTCAGTTAATCCTTTACTATGATGATGCCGCTACAGCTTGGTCAATTACTTTTGTAGTATTGGCAGTACTGATGCTAGGACTTTTTCTTTACCATAGCTTTACCACACCTAATAATCTTGAAGAGCCTACTACGGTTCAACTCAAAGATTTTTTCAAAGAATTCTTTCTTACTTTCATACACTTTTTTAAGAAAAAGGATATTCTGCTCATCATTGCCTTTTTGCTTACTTATCGCTTTGGAGAAGCACAACTCGTCAAACTAGCACAGCCTTTTATGCTAGACCCAATAGAGAAAGGAGGCTTGGCACTTTCTAACACGATGGTAGGTACATTGTATGGTACTTTTGGAATTATTGCTTTGGTAATAGGAGGACTTTTGGGTGGATGGCTAGTATCACTTCACGGTTTAAAGGCTTGGCTATGGGCTATGATTTTTGCTATCAATCTACCTAATTTTTTATATGCTTTTTTAGCTGCCTATCAACCTGACTCTTGGCTAGTAACAGGAGGAGTAATTATGCTAGAGCAGTTCGGTTATGGCTTTGGGTTTACGGCATATCTGATGTTTATGATTTATGCAGCACAAGGGAGATTTAAGACAGCTCATTATGCCTTATCCACAGGTTTTATGGCTTTGGGAATGATGATTCCAGGCATGTTTAGTGGAGCTATTCAAGAGGCATTGGGTTATACCTCCTTTTTTGTATGGGTAGGTCTGTGTGCATTGCCTGGTATGTTGGTGGTCTATTTTGTCAATATTCCCCCTGATTTTGGAAAAAAATAACTCATTGAATGAGGGATAGATTCAATGAAGGGTTGAGGGAGTAAATCTCTCCTGTCATTCCGACTCCTCTGTTCATGTCTTCACGAACCGAAATCAAGTGGTTCGTAAAGACACAAACCACGGAAAAGCAGATGCCTACGGTATGACAAAAAACGCCCCTGAAACTGACACTGTTATTTGACAATGAAAACTGAAATATGAATACTGAAAATTGGGTAAAAAACACATTAGAAAACCTTAGTATTGAGCAAAAGCTAGGACAATTATTCTTTGCCGCTACTTTTATCAATGCTTCTGAGGAACACATTCAGAAAATAAGTCAATTAATCCAAAACGAACAGATAGGAGGATTGGCTTTTTTTCATAGTGAAATCAGTGCTGCCGCCAATTATGAGAAAAAAGGAGAAATAATCTATAATCCTGATAGCATTTTGAGGCTTGTAGAGTTAATTAACCATTATCAAAGCCTTTCTAAAATACCCTTACTCATCAGCATAGATGCAGAATGGGGATTGGCAATGCGCATAGAAGAGATGCCACAGTTTCCGTATGCCATGACGCTCGGAGCGATACAAGACAATCAAATCATCTATGAAGTAGGCAAAAAAATAGGTGAACACTGTCGCCGTGCAGGAGTACATATTAACTTTGCTCCTGTCCTAGATGTTAATACCAATGCGGCTAACCCTGTGATAGGCTACCGTGCCTTTGGAGAAAACCCCGAACAAGTCAGCCAAAAAGCCATTGCATATATGAAAGGAATGCAATCTGCTCAAATGCTTACTTGTGGCAAGCACTTCCCTGGGCATGGAGATACCAACATTGACTCACACCTTGCCCTACCTAGTATAGACAAAACCAAGGCTGAGATGCAAGATGTAGAGTTTTATACCTTCAGAGAAGCTATCAAAGTAGGACTTGATACCATGATGTCAGGGCATATTTCACTGCCCAAATGGATTAAAAATTCAAAAGAAGAATTTGCAGCTTCACTTTCACCAATGATTTTAAAAGATTTTCTTCAACAGGAATTAGGCTTTGAAGGAATCATTTTTACAGATGCCCTTAATATGAAAAGTGTAGCAAATGCCTTTGCAGCAGTGGGAGAATTGGAGTTAAAATCTTTGCAAGCTGGCAATGATGTTTTGCTATACAGTGAAAATGTAGAAGGAGCATTTGAGTATCTAAAAAATAAATTAAAGACTCAAGAATTACCAGCAACTGAGATTCATCAAAAATCCGAAAAAATCCTGAAAGCCAAAGCAAAACTAGGTCTCATAAATACCCCTCATTCCTCAGTTAAAGATATAAAAGAAGATTTGTTTACAAGTGAGGTTATCAAGCTCCAAACTCAAGCAGCTGAGGCAGCCTTTACCTTACTCAAAGAAGATACATTTCTCCTACCCTTGCCACAAGAAAATGCAAAATATGAGTATGTTTTTTTACAAATAGACCCACCTTCGAGTAGCACTTTGGCTCAAAAATTACAAGAAAAATATGACCTTCAAAACCTTATTTTCAATCCAAAATCTAACCAAGAAACCTTTGAAGCAATAGAAAACGAATTAGGAGATAATAAGTGCATTATTATTGCTATCTATCCTAACTTAATGAAACCTCTCAATAATTTTGGCATGCTAGATAATAGCATTAGATTATTAAACAAATTAATCAAAACTCAAAAGGTAATTATCTACTTATTAGGTAATCCATATAGTTTAAGTCTTATAGATGGACTAGAAGAAATAAATACTTTAGGCGTAACTTATCAATATAGTTCCTATGGTGAAGAAGTCGTTTTTTCACATTTGCAAGGAAATTTAAAAACCATTGGTAAGCTTCCAGTCTCGATTGGAGATAAGTTTAGAGTAGGTTTTGGGTTGTAAAATAGCCCCCTAATCCCAAAAGAGGAATTTAGAATTATTTTCCCTTTGGAGCTAAGGGCTTATTACTATTTTTAGATAACTTCAAGGAATAAAGAAAAAAATGAAAAAAAATGCAACTCGTCAATTGATACCTAGCTTGATTTCAATAAGTATTGTGCTAATGTTAGCAAGTTTAGGCTTTACGGTGTATAATCGGCAGGTCATGCTCAAGAATACCGAGATTAAGCAAAAAGCGGAGTTTATCAAAAAAGCTACAGCAGACTTGCATTTTAGAGGTGTGAAATCATCTGACCTGACTGTAAGGGGGTATGCACTTGTGCAATCAGAACATTATCAACAGATGCCTGTTGTGCGTAAGGTAACACAGCAAAACTTTGACACTTTAAAGGTTCTTCTCAAATCTGAAAATCATGATTTAAAGCAATTTGAAGCTGTCAAGGATACTATTTTGAAGTATTATGACTTTCAAGAATACATGATGACACTTGCCGAAAAAGACAGTATGACTCTCTTCAAATCTCTTTTCAAAGATGATAAAGGAGATAAAGTTTGGGCTTTTTACAATGAATTTGCACAGGTGGTCAATAACACAGAAGATGCTCTGCTAGCACAGGCACAAGATGACTATCAACAAGCTCTGAATGGTAATATCATCGTCCAGATATTCATGGTAGTAATTGGTGTACCTACATTACTTTTGGTACTTATTTGGCTTCATAGAGAACAAAAAACTAGACAAAAATTACTTTTAAATCTTCAAAAAAATAACCAAGAATATCTTTTTGATGATGGTAAACTTATGTCTTCAAAGGAAATCACTGACCAAGCTATCATAGATGAGACCGTCAAAAATCTACAACAAGCAGCACGTTTTGTGCAAGACCTTGCAAAAGGTGACTATCATACCAAGTGGGACGGTTGGAAAGAAGTAAAGCATTTACCAGCCAACCAGCAGAATCTTACAGGAGCATTGCAAGAAATGAAGCTAAAACTCAAAAATCTAAAAGATGAGAATGAACAAAGAATGTGGGCTAATCAAGGTCTAACACAATTATCTAGTATTATCCGCACGCATCAGCAAGAACCTCAAGAACTCTTACAAAAAAGCCTTTCTTTTATTACTCGTTACCTAGCTTCGCAGAGAGCAGCTATCTATCTTTCTAAGCATAACCAAGATGATGAAATTATTCTTGAGCTAAGAGCAGCTTTTGGTTTAGATGCCAAAGAACTCATAAAAAAAGAGTTTGTAGTAGGTGAAGGACTCATAGGGCAGGTCTATAAAGAAGGTAAAGTAAAAGTATTTGAAAACATTCCTAATGATTATTTCCGAATTAGCTCGGGCTTGGGAAAAGTAAAACCAAGTGGATTAATCATCATTCCCCTTCAATGGAATAACATCACAGGGAGCGTTTTAGAACTTGCAAGTCTGCAACCATTTTCTTCTGCCCAATTAGATTTTTTAGAAAAAGCAGGCGAATATCTCGGTTCTGCCATTGCCTTTAACCAAAATAATCAAAGCTCTGACGAAACAAGAATAAAAAATGAATATTGAAGAATTTCGTGATTTTTGTATTGCTTTCTCAGGCACTACCGAAGAAATGCCTTTTGATAACCAAACTCTTGTTTTTAAGGTAAAGGGAAAAATATTTGCACTCACAGATATAGATGCCTTTGAGAGTATCAATGTCAAATGCGACCCCGAAGAAGCCATCTCTCTTCGTGAAAAATACACCTCCGTCAAGTCAGGCTATCATATGAATAAAAAGCACTGGAATACTATAGAAATAAAAGGCGAACTCACCGACCAACAACTCAAACATTGGATAAGACATTCTTATGATTTAGTTCGCTCTAAGCTCACCAAAACACTCAGAGAAGAGCTAAAATCAGAGGAAAGTAACGAATAATAGTGTCATATTTCAGTGTCAAATAACTTTCCAGTGGTTCGTGTCTTCACGAATCACCACTGATTTTGGTTTCCATTTGCTTTATTGTATAGCCTTTTGACACACCTTCAGATTCCTAGCGGAATGACAGGAAAGATTCAATCCTTTTACCCTTCATTAAACCTTTCCTTCTATTTCTATTGTTATCAAAAAGTGAAAATGATGAGATAAAACCCATTTACTTGCAGAAACTGCTTTTGGTGCTTTTATTTGCAGTAGTAAATAAATATAAAAATTAAATGAGTGAGTTAGCAGGTTTCTTTTGGATAGGCTTTCAGCATATTTTGGATACCCAAAATTTTCTGAGTATTTTTAATGGAATAGACCATATTTTATTTATTCTGGTGCTTTCAGCAGTTTATCCTGTGAAAGACTGGCGAAAAATACTGGTGCTAGTTACTGCTTTTACGATTGGTCATTCGCTTACATTGGCTTTAGCAGCTTTTGATGTAGTGCCGTTTAATCCTCGTTTGATTGAGATTTTAATTCCTGTAACTATCTTCTTAACAGCCCTTTATAACTTTTATGAAAAGCCTTCCGAAGAAAATCAATCTATCTGGAATCCTGCTTTATCTTTGCGTTATGGCTTCGCTTTATTTTTTGGGTTGATTCACGGTTTTGCTTTTTCTAATGTATTGAGGAGTATGTTTGCTCTCAGTGGAGAAAGTATCGTAGCCAAGTTATTTGCCTTTAATGTGGGCATAGAAGCAGGACAAATCGTGGTGGTTGTTTTTGTATTGATACTTTCGGCTTTGTTTGAATGGTCTTTAAAGCTAAGACCTTTGATATGGAATCAAGCTCTCTCTGGTGTCTCAGGGTTGGCTGCTATAGGAATTTTTATAGTTAAAATAGTAAACTAAGTAAGAGATTAGTTATCGGTTATTAAGAGATGAGTTATAAATGATGAGTTGTCTATGCCTGACATAGGTTGACCCCAAAACGTCAAATACAAATGTCAGCAAAAAAAGTGAAACTTCAAAAAGTACAAATTCCACTAAGAAATCGAATTATAATCGGATTTTTAGTGAGAGTTTCAAACGATTAAAAGTAGCAGAAATACAGTAAAAGACTACTACAATCAGTCAAATTTGCGAACTTTATAAAGTAAGCCGAACGTCGGTTTATAAGTGGATATATGCTCAGATTTAGAGCCTGGTGTTAAAGTGGTAGTAGAAATGGAAAGTGAATCAACAAAGACGAAGAAATTGCTAGAACTCAATGCTGAATTGGAACGATTCATAGGTCAAAAGCAACTTGAAATAGAGTATCTGCAAAAGACCATAGAGATAGTCAGTGAAGAGGTGGGGCTTCACAGAAAGTTATAATGTCTCTGTAGCATGTGCCTTGATGTTGCAGGTGCTCACTCAAAAGATAAGACAAGACCTTAAAAATTACTTGGCAGTTAGATGAGCGTAAAAGGCAAGAGAAAAAGCTGGATTGGATAGTGAAGAGCCTTCCCAATGGAGAAAAAATGCTTAAACACTATCTCGAAAAATTAGGAAGTGAATTACATCAGAAAAAATAATGGGTATCCAAATGGTATAAATTACGTAAGAAAAAATAAACGAAGGCAATTGTTTATTTTCTATAAATTGACTTAATTGCCAAAAAATACATCATTAACCATAAAAACAACAAAAAATGGATGGAGCTGGCGGTACCAATGGCGGTATTAATCGATTTGTATTAGGACTTATCATGTTAGTAGCAGGCACTTATTTACTGCTCAATTCAATTCATGTAAACTTTAATCTTGGTTCACGCATGTATGGCTATCAAGGCTATAGTGTTACCTCAGGAATGATAATGATTCCCTTTATGATAGGAGTAGGGATGCTCTTTTTTAATGCCCGTAACATCATTGCTTGGATTGTTACTTTTGGCTCATTGGCTATCTTGATAATAGGCGTAATCTCTAGCACACAATTTACACTAAGAAGCATGACAGCCTTTGAGTTAATTCTGATTTTGGTACTAATGGTAGGAGGCTTAGGCTTATTTTTAAGTTCTTTTCGAAGTCTTTCTAGCTAAAATTCAAGGAAATTCATTTATTTTGCCTTCAAAAAAACATGAAGGCAGATAATCTTATATTTGGTATCCAACCCATCTTAGAAGCACTTAGATCAGAAAAAAACTTTGATCGCATAGTGATTCAGCGTGAAATCGCACACAATGACCAGTTCAACGAGATACTTAGCCTTGCCAAAGAGCGAGATGTAGTGATTAGTAAAGTTCCTCTTGAACGCATCAACCGCATTACTCGTAAAAATCATCAAGGCATTGCCGCCTTTATCTCATTAGTACCTTATGCTCAGGTAGAGGTAGTCTTACCAGGTATCTATGAGCAAGGGCAAGAGCCTCTTATCTTAGTCTTAGACCGAATCACAGATGTCCGTAACTTCGGAGCTATCTGCCGAAGTGCCGAAGGGGCAGGCGTACATGCCATAGTAATTCCAAGCAAAGGAGCTGCACAAATCAATTCTGATGCTCTCAAAACATCTTCTGGAGCATTAAATTACTTACCTATCTGCCGAGAAGATGATTTGGTACAAACCTTGCTATATCTAAAGCAGAGCGGTTTAGCGATCATTGCTTGCACTGAAAAAACCACCCAAAATCTATACGACACCAAATTTGACCAACCTGTAGCAATCTTGATGGGTTCTGAAGATGATGGAATCTCCGAACATCTATTAAAACTTGCCGATCAAAAGGTATCTATTCCTATGAAAGGACAAGTATCTTCCTTAAATGTATCTGTTGCAACGGGAGTCATTCTTTATGAAGTGCTAAGACAAAGAATCTAAAGCTTAAATTTGCTCAAAAAATAATCATTAACACTATTATTTGTTCAAAAAAGTACTTACTTTTGAGCAGTAATAAATAAATAGCTTTATTTATGAGCAAAATTATTTTTATACCCTTATTTGCAGGTTGCTTACTGCAAAGTGCGTATGCACAAAATGTATCTTCTTACAAAACCGTAGAATATACATATACTACTAATACTACTGAAACTTTTTTGGCTCAAAAATTTAAAAATTTTGAATCAAAAGATTTAAGAAATGTAATAGGGCAAGTTTCTTTATTTGGAGAAGCACAACTTTCCGAATACACTTTCAAAAGAACTGGAAAATTTAGAGATAGAATAGAGATTATTCAGAAAACGGATGCTCAAAAAGTAATTTTTCAGATAGAAGTAGCAGAGAGTACTTTCTTATATTTTTTAAATGAAAAAGAACGAATAAAAGAAAGAGAAGAGTACATTCGATATGAGCCTTTGTTTTTTACATCTATTAAAAAGTAAAATATTGATTAAATTTAAAACTTAGTTTGCCTTTCATTTTAAAAGGCAAGCTATTTTTCTAAAATAAATGCTAATCTTCATTTATTTATAAAAAATAAACTTTACTACTCCAGCAAAATACTACCTCGAGAGTCAGCACAACGAAGCTCTTCTTCTTATCTTTGAAGAAGTAAAAGAAATGGGAGCTGCCAAGAAGTTTTATGAAGAATTTAAAAAGCGAATAGAGCAAATCAAAATACCTCAAAGCTCCTTCCTAAAAGTGATTGAATGCTTAGAAAAGAATCAAAAAATACATGCCGTCAAAGTATTGGTAGATGAAACAGGCTTAGGGCTAAAAGAGTCAAAAAATCTGATAGACGGAATAGAAGATTTTTTGAGAGGAAATACTCTCTCTACAAATCCCTCTGAAAACAGCTCAAGTCAAGACCAAATTGAGCAGGAAGTCAAGCAATTATTAGCTCAAAACAGGAAAATAGAAGCCGTAAAATATGTAAAGGAAACTACAGGTTTAGGGCTAAAAGAGTCAAAAGATTATGTAGATAAGTTTGGATAAAGATTGTCTTTTTAGTTTTTAAAGATTCGAGTAGTGTTTTAAATCTTCAAAAAGATATTACTAAAAATCAGCAAAATACAGTAACTTCACAAAACAGACCTAATTATGGATAAAAAGTCTATTTTTTAATCCATTGACAGACTACAATCAGCTTCTATTCGTGTCAAAAAAGTCAAGACATAAACCAAGAACCAGGTACATTGAATCATCAAAAAAAGATGGTTTTTTCCTAAAATAATAAAACTAAGTTTTATTATTTTTTATTCTCCAAAACTTGTATTTCGTATTGTTTTTTTGCGTAAAATTGTGCCGTAAATCTAAATTTAAACTTTCATGACTTATACTACTCTAATGATATTGGTTTTTGTGATTGGTTATCTCTGCATTACCTTAGAGCATCCTATTCGCATCAACAAAACAGCCTCCGCTTTGCTCACAGGAGTGATCTGCTGGACTATTTACGTGCTTTCTGACCCAAATATAGAGCATGTCAAAGAGCAACTTGGTCATCACTTAGGCAAGACCTCTGAAATCCTCTTTTTTTTGTTAGGAGCGATGACCATAGTAGAGCTTGTAGATGCCCATGAAGGGTTTAGGCTCATCACTGACCGAATCCATACAAGAAGTAAGAAAAAACTACTTTGGCTCATTGCGCTAGTTACTTTCTTCTTATCTGCTGCCTTAGATA
>Ga0163144_10005510_pt1 | contig 28107 bp, 26 predicted proteins | sample OliLak19BULKMAT1_FD_123175 | JGI IMG/M metagenome (GOLD analysis project Ga0163144, IMG submission 123175) | Freshwater microbial mat bacterial communities from Lake Vanda, McMurdo Dry Valleys, Antarctica - Oligotrophic Lake LV.19.BULKMAT1 | ecosystem: Environmental > Aquatic > Freshwater >... | reverse complement strand
TCTGCAATTTGCTTTGCCGATTCTTTATGTTGTGCTACTTCTGTTTTCTTTTGTTCTGCTGCTTCTTTTTCACCCTTGCCCATGAGCATACCAATTTCTTTTGAAGCTGCATTTACTTTGGCTGCAAGGTCATCATTCTCCAACTGCTTTTTACGACGTTGCTCATCCAGTTCAATGATCTCATCCACTGTATTGAGATCCGTAAAGTTTTTTACTGTGAGCCTTTCTTTCACTAATTCCCTGTTCTGGCGGATAAATGCCAATTGTAACATAGTTCAAAATTTGGGCAAATATAAACAGAAAGTGCCCACTGGTTTTTGAAACCTGTGAGCCCCTTGATCAAAGATCCAAACTACTACTTTGGATAATTTGAATTTGCTTTCACTTTCATGATCTGTCTCAGATGTCGATCTGTATGCCCAAAGATGGTCATGTAAACGTTGGTGAACACTTGGCCGGTCCGGATAATGAAAATAAAAACGCAGATCTTCTTTTACAGTTTTAATGTATTCAATAGATTCATTCCTCATTTTCAGAAACCACGCCAGGTAATCTTTCCCTTCAGCAAAACCCATTGGCAGAGTATAGGTAAATGGCTTTGTGTACTCAACAGAAATATGGGGTTTTTCCTCCATGATAAAACCATAGTAAATTGAATCAGGTTTTGCCTTTTTATTTAATTCAGGCTGACGCCCCCTGCCTAAAGCCTGGCTTACTTCATGTGTAAGTAGTAACTCCCAAATGCCAATATGTTCAATAATTTCTTTGATGCTCCAACGATCGGGTGATTCTTTAAAACTCCATTGCTTATCTGTAAGCCCTTTAGTTTCTTTAATTAACGCCTCTTTTGACCGGATTAAATTTTCCAGCAAATATGTTCTGTCGTCTTCCGTCCATAACGTTGTATCCTGCGCCCTTATTTGTAATGACAACAAGAAAAGCATGCCTGACAGAAGAATTATTAGTCGATTCTGCATAACACCAATGTTTATCTATGCGCAGTAAAAAATATTTACTGCGCATCAATGATTAGAAATGATGGGGGAAGAATTACGAACCCAACTGCTTTTGAAAATCGTTGTGATCCCAACTGATATGGATACTGTCTATCTTATTGCCTGGATTTAAATGAAAAATGAAGATATGATCACTGTCAAAGTGTTTGCCTTTGTTTTCAATACCTGCAAAGTCTTTTGCCTGTGTGCCTCTTATTACCACCTGGCAACGTACTGTGTTTTCCTCTTCTGCAACGGCCGCATCCAATGTATTATCAATGTTTGGAAAGCTATCGATTAATCCTGACCAGATAGCTTTGCCCAATTCGCCTATTGTTCCTTTTCCAGCATCACCCAAGGGAATAAAATTTACTTCACCATCAGCTTCGCAAAGGCTCAGCATTTTTTCTACATTCTTTTGCTGATATGCAAACATAAATTCCACACATGCATTTTTTAAACTGAGCTCATGCTGTTGTTTTACAAAAGTTTCCATAAAAAAAGATTTAGTGATTGATATGATTATTTTAAACTGTCGACAGATACTTTATTTTTATAATTCCAGAAAGCTGATACGTTGGCAATTTTCCATTGTCCATTTTCTTTTTCCATGATCCGCTGGTCTTTACTCACAGTAAAAAACTTGTTTTCGTGATCGCCGTTATACTGATCCCATACCAGAAAGGCTAGGTTTTCTGTAAAAAAAGTAACTACCATGTTTCTTCTTTCAACACGAGGGTGGGTACTTCCGCCCTCTTTAACGGGATTATTTTTTATGTAATCTTGAATTCGTTGATCAATAGCTTTCCACCCAACCGAAGCATCAAAAGTGCCATCGCTGTTATTCCAACCCTGGAAAGCATAATCTTTTTGAATAAAATTCTGTTTCCAACCTTCATAATTTCGTTCATAAAAAGAGGTTGTTTCATTTTCAATTGTTTTCATAATAGCCGCCTTTTCTACTTCCTCATTAAATGCAGTTGCAGGAGCAGCGTTTGATTCCTCTTGTTTTGTTTCATTACAGGACAAAAGCAGAAGTAATGCAAACAACAGAACAAATTTTTTCATAACAGTAATGTTTACAGCTAAAGTATTCGAGAAACACCGGGATCAATTGTAAGTATGCGACAAGCTATTGTAAAACTGCGTCAATTTATTGCAAAGGTTGTGTAGCAGGTTTCTCCACATAATTAGCCAACTCAGTATTTTCTTTCAAGTATTGCTGAGGAGTACGACCGGTAAACTCTTCAAAGTCTTTAATAAAGTGAGCCTGATCGTAAAATTCGCATTTGTAAAAAATCTTTGGCCAATCTACTTTCTTTTTCCCTGCAATTAAATTACACAAATAACCAATGCGCCTGATACGGGCATAGTATTTAGGACTCAATCCAACTTTTTGAAAAAACCTGCGCTCAAAAGTTCTGCGGCTCATATAACTTTCTTTCAGCAGATCTGTTACCTGTAACATTCCGTTGTGTTCAACAATAAAATTTGCTGCCTGATCAATGTAATCCTGTTCGGGTTTCTGCAAGTGATATTGCTGCATGATGAACTCTTCCAGCAATCTTACCCGTTGAGTTTCATCTCCGGCAGATTTTATCTTTGAAACATATTCATCAATTACCTGTTTTTTAAATACCCGGTATAGATCGATCCTTTCTTCTGTGTACTCATACATCGGCAATCCGAAAATTGTACCAAGAGCTGAGGGTTTAAAAACAATTCCTGCAATACCAATTTGTTCTTGTAAAAATAGCTTATAACTATAAATGCTTAGTCCTGAAACAAACTGCATAGGTACAGTCAGGCGGTCATACTTTTTGTTCTGCAAAAAATAGGGGTCGGCGTAATTAAATACGATCGAGCAAAAACTATTTGGAGGAGATTCTATCACCATCGCCTCTTCCATTGGGCCTTCTGAATCCCAAATGAAATAACATTCCACAAATGGAGCTAACACTGATGATGGTTGATACTTGCGATAAAACATAATCCTGTACTAAAATTCAACATTTATTTAGTGAAACGCAATCTGATTTTTAACCTCAACTCAAATATTTTCCTACAATCGGCACCCTCCTGCCCACGCCAAATGCTTTAGGTGATACACGAATAATGGGGCAAAATTGATTGCGTTTGTATTCATTTATATTAACCATTTTCAGTACTCGATCAACCAGTGCCGCATCATAACCCAAAGCCTTGATCTCATTTGGACCTTGTCTCCGTTCAATGTATTGATACAACACTTTGTCGAGGATAGAATAGTCTGGTAAGGAGTCGGAATCTTTTTGCCCGGGTCTTAACTCAGCGCTTGGCGCTTTGCTGATGATGTTGTTTGGAATGATCTCGGAATGACTGTTAATGTACTTCGCCAATTCATACACCTGTAATTTGTAACAATCACCAAGTACAGCAATACCACCGGCCATATCGCCATATAAGGTTCCATAGCCTGTTGCCAGTTCACTCTTGTTGGAAGTGTTGAGTAAGATATAACCAAACTTATTGGCAATTGCCATCAATAAATTACCTCTTGTTCTGCTTTGAATATTTTCTTCAGCAACAGAGAATGGCAGGTCGTTGAAAATTGGTTTGAGCTCGGTTAAAAATGCATCGTAAATGTTTTTGATGGGCACAATATCATATGGATTACCAAGATTCTTACTCAACTGTTCTGCATCACTTACACTATGGCCTGTTGAATATTGAGAAGGTAACAAGATGGCTCTCACATTTTCTTTACCTAAAGCAGTGCATGCAAGTGCCAGTGTAACTGCACTGTCAATACCACCACTGCTGCCCAGAATTGCTTTACTGAAACCCATCTTTGAAAAATAATCTTTAACGCCGAGTACAATGGCATCATGTATTTCAGCAATGCATAAAGTTTCATCTAAATGTGCCGGACTTAGTTCTTCATCGGGCAGAGTATCTGCTGTTGCCAGCACAGGCTCTGTAAATGTTCCATCTTCCTTCAACTCTACCGCTACCAATTCTTCATCAAACAAAGAAAGCTGCTTGATCATGTTTGCATCTTTATCAAACACAAGTGAACCACCATCAAAAATAATTTCTGTTTGACTGCCTACACAATTACAATAGATCATCGGCAGTTGATACTTCATCACATTCAACTTTACAATTGCCTTCCTGTCTTCCACATGTGTATAATCGAAAGGTGAAGCTGAGATATTAAGCATGATATCGGGTTGGTAGTGCATCAATTCATCCATGGGACAGTTCCTGTACAAAGGATTATTACCCAGGTTCCAAATATCTTCACAAATAGTGATGGCTAATTTCTTCCCTTTGAAGTTTACAATGTTCCAATCGTAAGATGGTTCAAAATAACGGTACTCATCAAAAATGTCGTAGTTGGGTAAACATGTTTTGTGAACCACTGCTTTCACTTCCTTTTCATACAGGAAGTAAGCAGCGTTGTGCAGATCCTTTCCTTCAACCCTTTTGTTCTTGTCAGGTGCACCAATAATTACTGCAATTGTATCAGCGTGTTGCCTGATCTTTTCAATTGCCTCATTGCATTTATGAAGGAAGTCGTTGAACTCTAAAAAATCCCTTGGGGGATAGCCACACACACTCAATTCGCTGAACAGGATCAACTCGCCGCCCTGAGCTTTTGCAACTTCAATGGCATCAATTATTTTTTGGGTATTGCTTTCAAAATTGCCAATATGATAATTTTGCTGGGCAAGAAATATTTTCATTCGCCTGTATATTATTGTTTTTTTGCCGAATGTAATTCGCTGTAAAAATTATCTTCGTCGGTAGTAAAGTTGCTCAATAATTTTTACAACTCATTTCATTTAACAAATTTCACGAATTTCGGCCACAGAACCTCACAACAAACAAATGAATCTTCCGTTACTGAACAGCATGAAAAATTTGATCCCCGTTTTCTTCCTTGTTGTATTGATCTCCTGCAATAATGATCAAAATGCACCTGATGTGTCTGGCATTAAGATAGACTTGAATGTTCATCGTTTTGAGCAGGATTTCTTCGCTATTGACAGCAATAATACAAAAACAGGATTAACCGTACTGCAAAACAAATACCCTGTTTTTTTACCCTTGTTTGTAAATCATGTGCTGGGCCTTGGGCCATTTGTTGACAGCAATCAATTATTGTTTGAGGGAACCAAACGTTTCCTGCATTTGAATAAACCAGTATATGAAAAAGCACAGGAACTGTTTAAAAATTTTAATCGTGTAAAAGAACAGCTGGGGGATGGCTTTCGCTATGTAAAGTTTTATTATCCAACTTATCAAATACCCACTATTCTTACTACAGTTGGCCCAATGGATGCATTGGCGCCTATGAGTAACAATGAACCGAGTCCTAATTATATGGGTGAAAATTTCCTGGCAATAGGTTTACAGTTTTATCTCGGGAAAGATTTTTCAATTTATAATGATGCAGGCTATATCAGCAGTATAGCACCGCAGTACCGCAGCCGGAGATTTACCAAAGAATTTATAGCAGCTGATGTTTTTAACCTGGTTATTGATGACCTGTACCCCGACAGCAGTAACCGTTATCCATTGATTGAACGCTTTATTGAAAAAGGAAAACGATTATACCTGTTAAACCAATTCTTACCAACTGCCAATGATACATTGCTCATCGGCTACACCGCAAAGCAACTAAACTGGTGTAAAGAAAATGAACGCAGCATTTATAACTTTTTTATTCAACAAGATTTGTTGTTTGCAATAGACCCTGCCCTTACCCAGAATTTTACAACCGATGGCCCGTCAACTCAAGGAATGCCGGAAGAGAGTCCCGGCAATATTGGCGCTTATTTGGGTTGGGAAATTGTAAAAGCCTATCGCAAAAAAAATCCGGGAGTAAACTCCCATCGTATGATGCTTACATCAAATAAAAAGATTTTTGAAGAATCAGGCTATAAGCCCAGATGAGGAAACAGCAGGTTGTCCTAACTGCTTCAGCATTCTGAAATGCGATGCAATGGCAGCACGAATAGTTGTAATAGAATTATAGGGAAGTTGATGTTCTTTACATTTCTCTTCTACAATTTTACTAAGTTCAGGGTAGTGTACATGGCTGATGCGTGGAAACAAGTGGTGCTCAACCTGGAAATTTAAACCTCCAACCAACCATGAAATGATTTTATTTCGTGGAGCAAAATTTGAAGTTGTTTTTACTTGGTGTGCAGCCCATTCGCTTTCAATGAGCACTGGCTCAATTCCTGCATGCTCAAATTCTGTTTCTTCCACTACATGTGCCAATTGAAACACAATAGCCAGTACAAATCCAAGCACTATTTCCATTGTTAAATAACCAATGGCCCATTTACCTGCACCAACAACCCAAATGGGTAAGGCAATATAAAAGAATGCATATAGCAATTTGCTCGACCAGAATAACACATGTTCTTTTGTATCCATCTTTTGCATGGAGGTTGTGTTCACTTTCTGTTTAAAGTATTTATCAAAATCTAGATAAGCAACCCAGGCCAATGATGAAATGGCATAAAGAAACACGACATAGATATGTTGAAAGCGATGAGCAGGCTTCCATATTTGTGTACTGCATTGGCGAAGAAGTGGGCTGCGTGCTATATCATCATCCACTCCATCTACATTGGTATAGGTATGATGAATGATATTATGTTTAAACTTCCAGATAAACGCATTACCCCCCAACGCATTAATGGAGTAACCAAATAATTCATTTACCCATTTCTTACTGCTGTAACTTCCATGACAGGCGTCATGCATTACATTAAATCCAATGCTTGCCAATATTATTCCCATTACAGCACATAATAACAAAGCCACCCAAACAGGCATTGTAACGGTTAACAACAAGATGTAAATGAGTATGGCGGCAGGAACCAATGTAACCGTTTTAATATACAGTTTTACATTACCTGTTTTTTTTAAGTTCTTGTTTGCAAAATATTGATCAACGGTCTGTTTCAGATCCTGAAAAAACAAGTTGCTTTTATTGTTAAATGATACTTTAGCCATATTGAATTGAAATTACTGCTACTTAAAACAATCGTTAGTAATAAAAGCAGTGTGCAAAAATATGCTAAAAAAACCAAGAGGAGCATTTCTGGCCAATTAGAGCATGGCAATTCGTTGTTAATATAACATTTATGAAGGTTAATTGCCCTTAAAAGGCGCAATCATTTCAAAAGCAGGAATATTGGCTTGAAATTGTTTTTTATTATGAATATTTTCCATGCTGTAGTTTCCCTCCATTCTGCCCATCTCCGTTTTTAAATTACAACCGCTTACATATTGATACTGATCGCCGGGTTGAATCACGGGTTGCACACCTACCACTCCTTCTCCATCTATTTCTTTATATGATCCGTTGCTGTCAAAAATATTCCAATGCCTGTGTAATAATTTTACAGGAAATGTGTTGTTATTTTCTATTGAAATGCGATAAGCAAACATGTATTCTCCTGCCAGGGGATTACTATACTCTGGCTGGTAAAATGTTTCTACAGTAATGGTGACTCCTTCAGAAATTTTGGATACCATGTTTTTACTTTGATATAAAATTAAACGAAATTTACAAAACAGCAGATGTATTATTGTTGTGCTCTAAAACCTCTCGCCCTTTTATGCCGAAAACAACACATCGATACAACAATGAAGAACTGACAATTGTTTGGAAGCCCGACATCTGTATTCATTCTACACTTTGCTGGAAAGGGCTGAGGGAAGTATTTGACCCATCCAAACGTCCATGGATTGACCCGCAGGGTTCTACAACTGAAAAAATAATTGAACAGGTTCGCAAATGCCTAAGTGGCGCATTAAGTTATTACATGAATGATGACTCTATTGAAAAGGATATCATAGCCGGGTTTGAAGAATAGCTTAGTACTTATTCAAAAAACCATCCCACATTTGTTTTGCTTAACAACCAAATCACTGACATGGTTGCAACAGCTGCTGATGAAAAGACCATGAGAATAACTGCCCGTTTCTTTTTGCTTTTACGTGTACTGGAGCCAGAGCTTTCGTAAAACAAAAAACAACTCCATATCAAAATACCAAAAGCAAAAAAGAACATGAACTTGAATAGCTCCAATCTTGCAGTATAAGCACCTAATAGAATAATGGACATAGCAGGTTAGTGGTTTTATTTTTGAGGAACGTAAAAATAATATAAAATATTTTGCTTAGCAGCATGTATCAACCCAGCTTTTTTGATTTGGAATACCCGTTTTTAATCAGGTATTGCAGAACCTTATCTCTCTGATCGCCCTGAACAATGATTTCCCTTTCTTTCACAGCACCACCAGTACCGCAAACATTCTTTAGCTGTTTGCCTAATTTTTCAGCATCGTCAATGGTTCCGGAAAAGCCATCGATGAGTGTTACCGTTTTGCCTGCCCGGTGTTTGGTTTCTAACTTTACCAGCAATTTTTGGTCAGCAGGCTTCAATGTTGCGAGGAGTTGTTTTTCTGCTCCTTCAAACCTGAAATTGGGATCAGTACTGAAAACAAATCCCCTGCTATCGGGTTTATTTTTTTTTGACATGATGATCTGTTTTTACAAATGATCAAATAAGTTTTGCTTTTAAACTCAGGTCCAGGCTTCTTGCCTGGTGAATCAAAGCACCAACGCTGATATAATCAACACCTGTTTTTGCATAACCTTCCATATTATCAAAATTGATTCCACCACTTGCTTCCGTTTCAAACTGTTCACCAATTAATGCAATGGCTTCTGCCAATAACTCGGTTGTAAAGTTATCTAACAGGATCCGATCAACCTTGCCTGTTTTCAATACACGCTTTACATCATCAATGCTTCTTGTTTCCACTTCTATTTTTAACCCGGGCTTTACTGTTTGAACATAATTGTATGCTTTATCAATTGCCGCTTCTATGCCTCCGCAATAATCAATATGATTGTCTTTGAGCATGATCATATCATATAAAGCAAACCGATGATTATGTCCTCCGCCAATTACAACTGCTTCCTTTTCCAGCAACCTGAAGTTGGGAGTTGTTTTTCTTGTATCAAGAATTTTTGTCTTATAGTTTTTTAATTTATCTGTATACTTTTTGGTGAGTGTAGCAATACCACTCATCCGTTGCATACAGTTCAGCACAAGGCGTTCGCATTGCAGGATGGTATGTACGCTTGCTTCCACTTCAAATGCTGTTTCACCAAATTGCATGGTATCCCCATCTTTTTTAAATGCTGTGAACACGCTATCCGGTTGCTGAAATTGAAAGATGGCTTCAGCAACTTTCATTCCCGCTAAAATTCCTTCTTCTTTTATTTTAAGAACAGCCTTTCCTTTTGCATCAGCGGCAATACAACTGAGCGTTGAATGATCACCTTCTCCAATATCCTCTTTCAGTGCATTTGATATCAGTTGCAGTAAAAGCTCATCATAGTTTGCAATCATGCTACAAAACTAATGGAAACCATTCTTACACATGCTGAGCCGGTTGAAACAAAAAACCCCGATCCAAAATGACCGGGGCTAACCTTGTATTCTTTACGTTAACTTTATTTCAGTTCAAACTCAATTCCCTGCATCAACTGTTTATCGCCTTTTGTTCTCATGTAAACTGTTGTTCTGTAATTACCACTGGCGGTTGTTAAAGTACCAATGATAAAATTGGAGGTAGGATTGCTTCCGGAGTGTTGTATTTCAAAGTTCCTCACACGGTTCAGTGCAAAGAAATCCTTTAGCACCATTTCTGCCTGTCCTTTGCTGTAAGTGCTGCTTTTGCCGGGCACACTTACATCCACCATATGATCAAAATACTTCGCCATTTTATCAACGCTTCCTGTTTTAAGGGCTGAAACAATATCTTCTTTTTGTGTAAAAGAAGTAATCATGACGACCATTGAAAACAGTATAAGAAAGTTGAAAAGGTGCTTTGTTTTCATTTTGTTTTTTTTAGATACTTATTAATTACGAAAAACATGCCAAATACATGTTTGTTAAGACGGATAAAACTACTCATTAGTTGCAGATTGTTCATGTAACCGGGTGATATTGACCCAAATAAAGTAGTTTTGAGCCTATGGAAAATAGAAAAGTTATTCTTGTAATCATGGATGGATGGGGCTTGGGGCAGGTAAAAGCCGCCGACGCCATCCAGAATGCAAATGTTCCATTTGTATCCAGTCTTTATGAGAAATACCCCCATACAACTCTTATCACTTGCGGAGAAGCTGTTGGGCTACCAGATGGACAAATGGGTAACAGTGAAGTGGGACATCTTAACCTGGGTGCTGGAAGAATTGTATACCAGGAATTACAACGCATTCATGTTGCCGTGAGAGATGGTGAGTTTGCAGCCAATCATATTTTAAACGAAAGCATTGATTATGCCATCAATAATAACAAAACGCTTCATTTAATTGGTTTGGTAAGCGATGGCGGCGTACATTCTCATACCAGTCATATAAAAGAAATTACCCGTTTATGCAAAACAAAGGGATTTAGTAATGTATTAATTCATGCATTTACTGATGGAAGAGATACCGATCCTAAAAGCGGGCTAATATTTTTAACCGATCTGCAAAATCATTTGAACCAAACAGTGGGCACCATCGCTTCAGTAACGGGGCGTTATTATGCAATGGACCGTGATAAAAGATGGGAACGTGTTAAACTTGCATACGATGCATTGGTAAATGGTATCGGTGAACAAACAGATAATGTATTGAAAGCAGTTGCTGCTTCATATGCTGAAAACGTAACGGACGAATTCCTGAAACCGATCATCAACTCCAACCTGCAAAATTCAAAAATACAGAATGGCGATGCCGTGATTTGCTTCAACTTTCGAACAGATCGTTGCAGGGAAATAACACAGGTGTTAACTCAATTGGATATGCCCGATCATGGAATGCAAAAACTTCAATTGCATTATACCACCATGACGGAGTATGATAAAACCTACAAGGATGTACATGTGATTTTTGAAACCGATAACCTGAATCAAACTTTGGGTGAAGTATTAGAGCAGTATGGAAAAACGCAGATCCGCATTGCTGAAACAGAAAAATATCCGCATGTAAGTTTCTTTTTTAGTGGTGGCAGGGAGTTGCCTTTTGAAGGAGAGAAACGGATCATGCTATCCTCCCCCAAAGTGGCTACTTATGATCTGCAACCTGAAATGAGTGCAGTAGAAGTAACAGATGCCATTATTCCTGAAATTGAAAATGAAACAGCCGATTTTATTTGTCTGAACTTTGCCAATGCAGATATGGTAGGACATACAGGTGTTTTCAGTGCTGTAGTAAAAGCAGTTGAAACAGTTGACAAGTGTATGCAAAGAGTTGTTACGGCCGCATTAGATCATGGTTATACAGTTTTCGTTTTGGCCGATCATGGCAATGCAGATTATATGATCAACCAAGATGGAACGCCCAATACAGCACATACATTAAACCCGGTTCCGCTGTTTGTAATCAGCCGTTCATGGAATGGTAAATTGAAAATGGGAAAATTGGGTGATATTGCTCCTACCATTTTACATTTGATGGGGCTGCCGGTTCCAAAAGAAATGACCGGGGAAATTTTGATAGATCAATGATGTTTTGTTTCAAACATATTGCAACCTTTTTTTTATTAGCTGCTTTCAGCATACCAATACTGATGCCTGCTGTATTGCAATTGAAACAATCGTACGTTCAATGGGAAATGCACGAAGCCTTGGAAAAACAGGAACTTGTGCAGATCAAAGTTAAAACCTATGACATCGGTTGGGTGAAAAACAAAAAAGAATGTGTGATTCATGGTGAAATGTTTGATGTTAAAAAACTGGAAGTAATAAATGATGAAACGATTTTAACCGGTCTCTTTGATCAAAAAGAAAAACAGATCAAAAAAAGCCTGGAAGATTATGCAAAGAATCAGCAACAATCTAATAAGATGCAGCAATGGGTGAAGTTATTTACTATTCTGTTTTCAAATACAGATATTGTAAAAACACCTGCACCTCTTTACGCTGAAGTTAACCTTCATTATACATTTATCAATTCTATCTACTCTTCTCCCTTTCTTGGTTATACAACCCCGCCACCAAAAATAAGCTAAACAATTTTTGTCAATTGAATGATTCATGAAATGCAGACCTGCAGCAATATTGCTGCTCATTTGCATTTCATGCCATGTTTTTTTATTTAACCAGCAGAACGAAAACAATGAGAAAGATATTTTTAATGATGTTATCAGTGTCTGCATTTTTATACACGCAGGCACAAAACGAAAAACAGGATAGTTCTGCAAAGGAGTTAGAAGAACTGGTGATCAGCGCCAGCAAATTCCCTGAGAAGAAATTAAACGTAGCACAACGCATTGATGTCATCAATTCAAAATTTATCAGCAGGGTGAATGCTCAAAACACCGGCGATCTGCTCATCAACACCGGCAATGTATTTGTTCAAAAAAGTCAGCAGGGTGGCAGCAGCCCGGTTATTCGTGGGTTTGAAGCAAGCCGTGTATTATTAGTAGTGGACGGTGTGCGAATGAATAATCTAATCTATCGTTCAGGACATTTGCAAAATGCTATAACTGTTGATCAGAATATGTTGGAAAGCATGGAAGTCTTGTATGGCCCTGCATCAACCATTTATGGAAGTGATGCATTAGGAGGTGTTGTTCATTTTAGAACAAAAGCACCAAAACTTGCGGTTGAAGGAAAATCAGTATCTGTTTCAGGTAACGCATTTATCAGGTACAGTTCAGTGAACAAAGAAAAAACAGCACATGCAGATATCAATTTTGGTTGGAAAAAATTTGCATGGCTTCAATCGTACAGCTTCAGCGATTTTGGTGATGTAAAAATGGGGAACAACTATCCTGATAAATATAATGGCTTCGGAAGAAGGGATTCTTTTATTGCATACATGAACGGTGTAGATACTGTTTTAAAAAATGCAGATAACGCTGTACAAAAATTTTCGGGTTACATGCAATGGGATATGCTGCAAAAGATTCTGTTTAAACAAAATGAACGAATGAGTCATGTATTGAATGTTCAATACTCAAACACAAACAATGTTCCCCGTTACGATCGTTTACAGGACAAACGGAATTTTGGTGGCTCTATTGGCAATACACTTCGCTATGCTGAATGGTATTATGGCCCACAGACAAGATTCTTTGGTTCTTATGATTTCACCATTTTAAAAACAGGTTTTTTTGATGCAATCTCTTTTAACATCAACTACCAGGAACTTACTGAAAGCCGTTACACAAGAGAGTTTAAACGATATGATCGTTTAGATGGCAGAGTGGAAAAGGTAAAAGTAGGCGGGTTTGTTATAGACACCCGTAAAATAGTGAAAGATCATGAGTTGACCATTGGTGTTGATGGACAGTTGAATGACCTGAAATCAACTGCATCAAGAGTGAACATCAAAACAGGGGCGTCGTCAAAATTAGATACACGTTATCCTGATGGAGACAACAGGATGAATAACTTTGGAATCTTTGCCCAGCATATATTCAAATTCAAAAAGCGGAAATTTGTATTGAATGATGGGATTCGTTTTCAAAGTATCTCTTTACGTTCTACCTTGGTTGATACAGCCTTGTTATTCAATCTCCCTTACACAGAGATCAAACAAAACAACTTTACTGTTACCGGAAATGCAGGGCTCGTTTACCTGCCAAAATCAGGCACCAAAATCTCAATGAATTTTGCAACAGGTTTCAGGGCCCCTAACATCGATGACCTGGCAAAAATTTTCGAATCAAGTACATCAGCCAAACAATTGATTGTTCCTAATCCAGATATTAAACCTGAAAAAACGTTCAACATTGATCTGGGAATAAGCCAGAACATAGGAAAAGATTTTCGTTTTGAAGTAAGTGGTTTTTATACATGGTTCAGGGATGCATTGGTGAAAGCCCCCTTTAAATTAAACGGACAGGATTCAGTAATGTACTATGGCGTAAAGAGCCAGGTTCTGGCAAACAGCAATGCCAATAAAGCCTTCTTGTATGGCTTTTCAGCCGCAGTATTCGCCAGCTTTGCAAAACATTTTACATTCAGCAGTACACTTACACTAACAGAAGGCACGTTTCAAACAGATGAAACCAAGAATTCAACAGTATATGAAAAGCAACCGAACGGAACATACAGCCTTGTAAGTAAAAAGGTTTCTACAAAGCCTTTGGATCATATTCCCCCTGTTTTTGGTAAAACAAGTGTAGGTTATCAAAACAAAGGCATATCTGCAGAAGTTTACGCATTATACAATGGCTGGAAACATTTGGATGAATTCAATGCAGATGGTGAAGACAATGCACAATATGCAACAGTTGATGGGATGCCCTCGTGGATGACCTTGAACTTCAGATCATCTTATGCACTCAAAAAGCACATAACCTTTCAATTTGCTGTAGAGAATATCTTCGATCGCAATTATCGTTATTTCGCATCTGGCTTTTCAGCACCCGGCCGAAACTTTATTCTGGCCGTTAGGGTAGGTTTTTGATATAGCTATAAACCGTGAAATAAGCCGCTGTTTTCTCTGTTTTATTTTACAGGAAAAGCAGCGGCTTATTCATTGAAATTGTCTAAATTGAGGGTTTCAAACCCAAATGTGAATGACTGAGGAAGCAATTTTACAAGGATGTCTTAAAAATCTACCGGTAGCACAACAAGAATTGTATAGCAGGTACAGTCCTAAAATGCTCTCTGTTTGTTATCGTTTTGGACGCAATCGTGAAGATGCTGAAGACATGTTGCAGGAAGGTTTTATCAGGGTGTTCACACAAATTCATCAGTTTCAAAGTAAAGGCTCTTTTGAAGGCTGGATCAGGCGCATCATTGTTCATACCTGCATTAATCATTTAAAGAAACACAAGAAATTTAATGATTGTGTAGATATATCAACGCAGGCTTATACCCTGCAGGTAAGAGAAGAGAGTGTGCCTTCGATCATACAGGCCAAACAGGTAATTGAATGTATCAGAACATTGCCGCTTGGTTACCGAACGGTGTTAAACCTTTTTGCAATTGAAGGTTATTCACACCGTGAAATTGCTACAGTGCTGGATATTGAAGAAAGTACCAGCCGGTCGCAATACACAAGAGCTAAAGCTATGCTGGAGCAGATTTTAGTTAAAAAACAAATCATACTCCAACCAAAGAAACACGATGAATGGGTTGCAGCAGCCCATCCTCGGTTTTAAATGATCCGTACAACCAAACACAAAACTGATTATGGAGCGATATATGTACCAGGACGATTCTTTTGAAAAAATGCTCAAGCAAAAAGCAGATGAGTACCGGATGTACCCGTCCAATCAAACATGGGAAAAAATCCATAATCGTGTTCAAAAGAAGCATAACATCATTAATTTCAAATCTGCTGGTTTAACCATTGTTCTTTTATCGGTGTTCTCTCTTTACATTTCCAACAACCAGGAAGTTAGCAATAAAATTGCATTTATATCCATTCAGGAAAATCCTGAACAACCTTCAGCTGTAACTTCACCTTCTCCGGTTGTAGTTATCAAAGCAAAGAATATAATTTCTATTAAATCACCAACTATATCAACAACTGTTGAAAACAAAAATGAAAATTCATTCCCGATAAGCATAGAAAAAGCAGATGGCCCATCATTGGTCGTTTCTGAGCCTGATCAAAATGAATTAAAATCGATCTCTCCTTTTATTGTAAAAGTTGATGAGATAGTTACAGAAGAAGCTGCAATTTCTAAAACTTCAAATACCAATTTGCTTTCATCATTAAAACCTGGTGTAAGTGAAATTTTACCGGAGCAAAAATTACCATTCCTTCCAATTGAACATAATATAGAAATTCCTGCAGAATCTCCTGCATTAAAAACAGATGCGGAACTGAATTATGAAGTAAATATTCCTGTAATTATTAAGACTTCGAGAGTAAAACAACTTCAAATTTATGTATCACCATCTGCCAGTTACAGGGTACTTACTGCAGATAATGTATTTACTTTTGGAAACCTGCCACAACAAGACCCTGAAAATGCAATCACAAATACACCATCATTAGGACTTGAAGCAGGAGTAGCGATGTTATTCCCTATAGCAAAAAACCTTAAGTTCAGAACCGGTATTCAATTTAACTATACACGTTATACTGTAAATGCATTCAAAAGCGCCCCGCAATTAACTACAGTTCGACTGAATTATTCAAGCATTCAACGTGTAACAACTTTGAATAACGACTTTGGCATTTTTACAAAAGAAGTAGCTAATGAAACATACCAGCTTTCAATCCCTTTAGGTGTTGAGGCAAAACTGTTGGGAAACAAAAAAGCACAATGGAATATCGCTGTCAATGTGCAACCTACTTATTTGCTCAAGGCGTCCGGATACCTCCTTACAAATGACTTTAAGAATTACATCAAAGCTCCCGATTTGTTAACGCATTTGAACCTGAATACAGGAATTGAAACATTTATTAGTTTTGACTTTAACAAGTGGAAGTTGCAGGCTGGCCCCCAAATACGTTACCAGTTATTTTCTAATAACAGAGATATTTACCCCATTCGTGAGCACCTGATTGATTATGGTTTCCGAATTGGAATTGTTAAACCCCTGAGATAATTTTACTCACCGCCACTTTCTTTCTGCTATTCAACTGTAGTTTTTAATATTTTTACAGCATGATAAAATACATGCCTGGAATTTTGTTTGTTTTAATTTCACTTACATATATCAGTTGCAAGAGAACCAAAAAAGAACCCAAAGATTATATTGATGTAAGTTCCTATTTAAAAGGGCAGCTCAGGTACATTGATACAATTCCATTTGCTTTTTTAAAAGTTGTTCAGAAGGACAGTATTTACACCGATTCTCAGTATATAACCAAAGAACAGGTAAAAGACATTGCCAATCAATTTCTTGTTGAAGAGCTGGAGAAGAAGAATTTTGAAAATAATTTCCATGAAACTTCCTTTGCAGATGCAACCATACATACTATTACAATAACCTATGAAGCAACAAATAAAAACTCACCCATTACAAGAGTGGATGTGTATGTAAACCCGGAGAAAGAGCAGATCAGTCAATTATATCTTGTAAGAAACCAGGAAAGAGGTGATTCTGTAGTTTCACAACAACTTCTTTGGAAACACAATAAAAGCTTTATTCTCATTACATCAGTAACAAAAAAAGATGGTACTGAAAAAAACCTCACAGAAAGAGTAATTTGGGATGAAAGGGAAGATAATTAATCATGACTGACGTTGAATTAAAAAAAATATTACCCGGCATCCCGATGCAACCAGGTATTTACAAATACTTTGATGCTGATAAAAATTTATTATACGTTGGGAAAGCAAAAAATCTTCGCAAAAGAGTATCCTCTTATTTTACTAAAACTCTTCAATCATACAAAACACAGGAGCTGGTAAGGCGTATTCAAAACATTGAATATACAGTTGTAAACTCTGAGCAAGATGCCTTTTTTCTGGAAAATTCTTTGATTAAACAATTTCAGCCGGTTTTTAATATTGATTTGAAAGATGATAAGAGTTATCCATTTATTGTCATTAAAAACGAGCCCTTCCCAAGAGTTTTTTTAACCCGTAGAAGAATACACGACGGCTCACAATACCTGGGCCCATTTACATCAGTGGCCAAAGTAAGAGATTTAATAGAGTTCATCAGGCAGAATATTCCTATAAGAAATTGTAAGCTGAACCTTACCGAAAACAATATAAAAAAAGGGAAGTTTAAAGTGTGCCTTGAATATCATTTAGGCAATTGTAAAGGACCTTGTGAAGGTTTTCAGACTTTGAAAGATTACGAGGCAAATCTTGAACAGGTAAAAAATTTGTTAAAAGGAAATTTATCTCCCGTTATTAAACACCTGAAAGATGAAATGAAACAATTTGCCTCAGAACTGAATTTTGAAAAAGCGCAGATCAACAGAAAGAAGATTGAACATCTTGAAAACTATAAAGCTACATCAACAGTAGTAAACCCCAGGATGGGTGATGCAGATGTGTTTTCCATTATTGTAAACGAAGACAAAGCCTTCCTTAATTACATGATGGTGCTGAATGGCAGTATTATACAAACAGAAAACATTCAATTAGAAAGTCATTTAGGTGAAACTGACAAAGAGATTCTTGAATTCGCAGTGAGCTTTATACGTCATAAGTTTGAAAGTATTTCTCCTGAAATCATTGTTCCTGTGGCGATAGAACTTTTAGATGAGCAGCTTAAAATAACAGTCCCCAAAGCCGGAGAAAAGAAAAAATTACTGGAGTTATCCCAAAAAAACATAGCACTCTTCTTTGAAGAGTATAAGCGAACGCAATCGCTTCATCTTATTGATAAGAAAAAAGAGAACAATCATCAACTGCTGTTGCAACTGCAGCAAGATCTGCAATTGAAACAATTACCGGTGCATATTGAATGCTTCGACAATTCTAATTTCCAGGGAAGTTATCCTGTGGCAGCAATGGTTTGTTTTAAAAACGGTGAGCCAAGTAAAAAAGATTACAGGCATTATAATATTAAAACTGTTACAGGCATTAATGACTTTGCTTCTATGAAAGAAGTTGTTTTCAGAAGATATAAACGATTAACAGAAGAAGCTGAACCATTACCCCAGTTAGTGATCATTGATGGTGGCAAAGGGCAGTTATCTTCTGCATTGGAAAGTATAAAAGAATTGAACCTGGAAAAAAAGATGACCGTTGTTGGGCTAGCAAAAAATGTGGAAGAACTTTTTTTTGCAGGTGATCAGCAATCATTGAAGTTATCTTACAACAGCGAATCATTGAATCTGATACGAACGATAAGGGATGAAGTTCACCGGTTTGGAATTAGTTTTCACCGCCAGAAGAGAAGCAAAGCTGCTTTTACAACACAATTGGATGAGATAGCTGGAATTGGTGGAGCAACCATTGAAACGCTCATGAAGGAATTTAAATCAATAAACAACATTCGGAATGCATCAATAGCTAAAGTAACTGAATTGGTTGGGACTAAAAAAGCAGGGCTTATACAACAAGCATTACACAAACAAGAGATAAGAACAAAAAAAATGGGGCCAGGATAGAAATCCAGCCCCGTCTTTAAAATCCAATATCCTATGAAAAACCGTAACGAAGATACAAACACTTCGTAGAAAAGCAATACTTCAAAGAGGGTATTTTCATAATTATTTAATATTTTTTCTCATTGATTCTCTTGCCTTTAGAAGGTTTTGCGTATTTATACTTTAGTTTTCAAATGTTATAGCACAAAAAAGCCGCCTCTAAAGGCGGCCGTATATTTTGTAACTGAATGATATTAGTAAGACCAGAGATCCTGTTCGTAATTAAAGATCTTATCTTTTATATTTTCACCTTCAAGTAAACGAAGGATGGGGTCTTTGATATAATCTTTTAATCGTCTGTCGTATGGATTATCCATGGTTGATTTAGTGATATAACTGCTGAACATTCTATTCTCAAACAACTCTTCCCATGTCATTCGGGCACCAAAGTTTTTGCCATTAAATGCTTCGAATTTTGCTAAAACCGGGCGAGTATCAGGATAATAAACCCAGAACATAGGGATCATTCCAATGAATATGCCTGATGTTGTGTATTGAGGTTTAACAGGAGCAATACCAAGAATACGAACAAACATTCTTGAAGATTCTTTGTCAAACACCCATTCCTCTTTTATACGGAACTGGTAAATACTATCCGGATCAAATTCACGGCTACGCACTTCATAGCGTGTAATATTTCCTTGCATATCATAAACTGGAACCGTATCTACACCGCCGGCAAATGTTTCCAGTACTTTATCTGGAGTAAGTGGGGTTGTAAAACGATCATCAGCAACATCAAATGCTGTGATTTCCCTGTTACGGATTGCTTGCAATAAAATAGAAATAAAGCGCTGGTTGCCATTATCCTCATCAGCAGCATAACGGAAAGGAAGATTCATTTTTTCACGAGTGTCAATTTCTCTCCATACACGTTGGCGGTAAACCGCATCATCCTCCCGGATATGTTCATACGTCAATGGCGAACGGTCCTTGATCAAATTACGTTCAATAGAAGCATCATTTCGTAAAGATGGTTTAATTGAATCTATTCCTCCACTGCCCGTTGAAGGAACCACAATAATAGGAATACTATCCTGAGGCTTATTACTCTGTTGTGGTTGGTTATTATTACCGTAACCAGATGGTTGTTGTTGGGTTGGGGTACCATAACCAGACGATTGTTGCTGGGTTGGTGTTCCATAACCGGATGGCTGTGTACGTTGGGTTTTCGTTCTGGTGGTCTTCTTCGGTTTTGTTTGAGAAGACACCGTTACGGAAACCATCAGGAAACCCAGCAAAAAACAAATCCCAAGGTTTTTTATTTTCATTTCTCCAATTTTATTCTTGTATAACGCAATTTTTAAAGAAATAATATTTGATAGGCATTAATAAAGGTTAAAAAACACACCGGGAATCCTTCTGCTTCCACCGGGACCTGATGCACGAACCTCATCAATGGTGATAGTTGTACCAGGTTTTGCTTTATTAATGAGATCCTGCACAGGAGCAAAGCTATTACCGCTTACTTGCCTGAATTGCGGATCAGGGAAACCTGCACCTGTTAGGTAAATTACATATCCTGTTACAGTAAATGTTACGCCTTCAAAAACAAAGTTCTCCAATTCAGCCCTTATACCCACCTGTGCTTTAAACTGGTTTGATGGCATTCTTCCGCCTTTGCTGGCGCCTACCATCGCAACAGGATCAGGTACATTCTTTACCCGGAATTCAAAACTGCTGGTTTTTCCATCAGCATTAACTGTAACTGTAGCTTTCCCAGGTGAACTTGGTTTAGAGATATAGCGGCCCGGGGCAATTTTACTTAAAGAACCGTTGCTGATACTTACACTTACTTTTTCATCACCTACATTACCACCACTTACTGCTAATTCATTATCCAATCCAATATAGAGTACTTTTACTTTTTCAGCACTTACAAAAGCGCCGGTTGCAGTGCCTACAGTATAGTTAATCGTTGTTGTCTTTGATTGGGGATTGCCATCCTGATCAGTATAGTTTACTACAACATTTACCGATCCGCTTGTGCTTCCTACTTTAAACTTCTTTACTGCTAACCCTTTTTCATTAAGAACAATAGGAGAACCTCCTATTGAAACAGTGGGGAGTTTTGTTTTACTGTAAGCACCTAAGCCTGCAGTAATTTCCAATTCCTGGCCCGGGAAAAGATAACTTGTACTTGAACCTACAATTGGTTCAAAAGCATCAAAACGTAGCACCACCTGTCCTACACGGTTATGAAACTCGTTCACCATACGATTTTCAGTAGTTTTAACGTCGTTTTGAAACTTACTTAACATCGTTAATGCAGCTACGGTTGGAGTCATATGGAAATAAGAAGAAGCCCAAGTAACTTTTCTAAGATTTGTATTTTTTAGCTTGGGTATTTCTGTGTTGATTGGCAGGTTTTTTTCAAACATCTTACCAACTTCAGGGTCAATAGCTAACATGGCCTGCTTGTATTTGGCAAGCTTATCTCTTAATTTCTCTCCTTCGCCTTCTTTATCCATTATTCTAGTAGAAATATCAATATTGTCTTCTTTAAAAGTTGAACTTGGATCGGCTGGATTAAAGCCTGCTGCAACTTTAATTTTGGTTTTTAAACTTTCAATGTAATCGTAAATTTCTTTTGTAAGCCCTGTTGCAACTTCTGCTTTCGGCATCCATATTTCAGCTTTTGCTTTTGATTCAGGTGCCGACAGTTTTAATTTGAACGATTCCATAATCGTTCCTGTTGATCTGTCTACAACTGTATTGGTTGTGGTAAGACTGTTGTCAACTACTTTGAAAGCATTAATGATTTCTGCTGATACGTTTAATGCTAACAAGGCTGTTAACACCAGATACATCAGGTTGATCATCTTCTGCCGGGGCTCTTTAGGTAGTGCCATGATGTTCGGATTTTGGTTTTAATTCAGGTAAATAGTTTGGGTTCGTCTGTTGGTTCAATTAACGTCCTTGCATTGCATTGATCATGTTACCATAAATATTATTCAGGGTACCCAGGTTCTTTGCAAGTGAAGCGATTTGATCGTGAGCTCTTTTAGCATCTTCTACACTTCCCTGCATTGCTTCACCGGCTTGTGCCAGGTTACCATAAAACTTATTCATTGTTTTAAGATGGTTATTAGTATCCTGTAATTCCAATTCGTAAATTGTATTTAATGACCCGAGATTTTTAGTCATTACCTGAACTTGCTCATGGTATGCTTTGGTACCTTCAGCAGCAAGATTAAAGGAAGATACAGTAGCAGTAGCTTGCTGATAGGCATCCTTCATTCCGCTTAACACCTGTGCAGCTTCTTTAGATTTAGCGCTGAGCTCACTGGTTGAAGCAACCACATCACTTACATCTTTAATACCGCCTACAGTTGTATTTAATTTATTAAAATTATCGCCTAAGTTGCGCAGACTGGCAGGAGTAATTTCAGCTTCCTGCAGCATTTTATCTAATGAAGCAAGAGCCGGTGTTCCTTTTGCAGGAGCATGACTGTGATCACTTAAGCCATAGCCTTGAGTTGCGAGATACGCATATACCATGAAAATACCTGCTTCAGTTAATAATCCTATCGTTAGCATCAAATCAGCAAACGGGAGGTGAAGAATTTTAGCCCATGCGCCAAAGATTACAACTGCAGCACCTGCAGAAACAATAATGTTCGTGATTTTTTCGGTTGATTTAGAAACTGCCATAAGATTTGGTTTAATAAAAGATGATTCGAAAATGATTACAATTAGCTTCAAAAGCATTGCTTTTGGCCGATTGATTTAATTTTGGGTTTTATAAAAATTGTTGTTGATTAAAGTGAATTACTTTTTGCGCAACATGGCCGGCAAATCAATTACACAACGGAAGCCTACATAAGATTTTGCAGTATCCTGGTATTCATAGTTGCGTGTACTTGTTTGCAGGAAATAACCTACACTTTGCCAGCTTCCACCACGAACCACTTTACGTTTCATGCGTGGAGGATCACTATCCTTTGCATTATAACGTATATCAGGATTCATATCATGAGCAAAATTGTAACCTCCTTCATAGTAAAGTGAACTTGTCCACTCTGCCACATTACCTGCCATGTTATAGAGACCAAAATCATTTGGCCAGTATGCATCGGCACGAACTGTATAGAAACCGCCATCTTCAGGATAATTACCACGGCCGGGTTTAAAGTTGGCCATTAAACATCCTTTGCGGTTACGGAGATAATAGTTGCCCCATGGAAACATTGATTGAGAACGACCACCACGAGCCGCATATTCCCACTCAGCTTCTGTAGGCAAACGGAAATTTGATTCAGTTGCTTTTTTCTTCAATTCGAGGTATGTATTCAAATATCTTGAGCGCCAGTTACAAAATGCAGTTGCCTGTTTCCATGTAGTACCTACTACCGGATAATTAGCAAATGCCGGGTGAGCAAAATAACGCTGACTCATTGGTTCATTATAACTGTAAGAGAAATCACGAACCCATGCCAGTGTATCAGGATAAATCTTTACCGGATTTTTAATAATAAATTTTGAACGGGGTTCATTGGGTTTGCGATAGGCTGCAGCTTTATAGTCTACATATTCTTCCAGATAAACCAACTTATCAGGATCAATTTCCATTTTACCGAAAATCCTGTCATCTGGAGCCATCATCATGGAACTCAATTTTTCATACACATTTTTTTCTTTCCAGATACCATTGGCTTTTTTCCAATCAATACCATTTGTTTTGGGATCGATATAACCCAAAACAGTGGCGGCAATTGAATCTCTTACCCAAAACACAAATTGCTTGTATTCGCTGTTTGTAATTTCGGTAGCGTCCATCCAAAAACCGCTGATTGAAACCTGGCGATTGCGGGCAGTATAGGCATAGTTGATATCTTCATCGCTGGGCCCCATATGAAAAGTCCCTTGTGGAATGTGTACCATTCCAATAGGCTTGGTTATACCAGCAGGTGCACCATAATTGGCACCAACTAATTGGCCATTGTTTGCAGACTTAGTAGCTGATTTAGATTTACCGCAACTTGCAGCAAGTACGGATAGGGCGGCGATTGATAGGCAACTTAACAGTCGGTTCTTCATTGTTAAGAGTTTAATTTTCTTATTAGATATTGGACAAATGTAAGAATTCCGGTAGGGAGATTCTTCACAATTTACCGCAATGCTAATATTATTTTTTTAATATTCAAAATGTTTTACGAACTCTTTTCGATAACGGGCTATGACATTTTTTATTGTTTAAAATGAGTTGCCGGATAAAAGAAAATACGTTTTCTGCAGATCCTCGGTTGGAGACTGGCAGGCATAATCCCGGCATAAGTAAAAAACCGTATGGCCCTCGGCAGCTTCTTTATCCTTTAACAGAGGAAATCTACTATTATTACCTGATGCTGCCTGCAACACAAGATTGGGTAAATACTTCGTAAGTAAGCCGTCTCTTTGTTTTGCAAATTCAGATCCAATTATGGCCAGTTCGTTGTACTGTTTTAAGGAATTTAATAACAAGGAAGCCCAAACCCCAAATGAACCTGGATAAAGAACAATAGCATCCTGAAATCCCAGCAGCATTTTCACAGATCGCTGCCGCCACAAATTCTGATCATAAACGATGCCCAGGTAATTGAGATTGCATGCCATCACTGAATTACCGGCAGGGACCGCCCCATCATACACCTCTTTTTTCCGTACGATGATGTCTGGCTGACCGGCTGGCGTAAAATAAAAGTAGCATGCCTCTTCATCACTAAAATTTTCAATTACATATTCAGTCAATTGCTTTGCTGTTTCAAGGTATAACGGATCGGAACTTATTTCCTGCAAAGCAATTAACGCCTGAATGAGGAATGCGTAATCATCCAGGAAAGCAGGAAATTTAGCCATCCCTTCTTTATAAACATGCAGCAATGATTCTTTGCTTTCGTCTTTAAACACTTGGAGCAAAAAAGACATATTCTTAATAGCAATAGAACGGTATTCTTCAATTTCAAGAGCTGCAAACGCTTTACAGTAAGCAAGATTCATTAAACTATTCCAACTGAGAATAATTTTATCATCAAGCAACGGCCGGATCCTTTTTTTTCTTTGTTGGTGCAACAGATCTAAACACTTCCGCATGTTTGTTTCAAATGCATGCAGTTCTATTCCATTCACCTCACAAAATTCTTCAGCCGTTTTTAGGGTTCTTGGGATGTTGACTTCCTCCCAATTTCCATGATCTGTTATATCATAAAATCTGCAAAACAAATCAGCATCTTTCATCAGTATGCCATCAACTTCAGTTTTCGTCCAAATATAATATTTCCCTTCCACCCCTTCGCTATCTGCATCCAGTGCTGAATAAAATCCATTTTCCGAAGAGGTCATTTCGTTTTCAATAAACTGAAGTGTTTCAATGATCGTTCTTTTGTACTGCTTTTTTTTTGTAAGCTGATAAGCTTCGCTCAATGCAATTACCAGCAAAGCATTATCATAAAGCATTTTTTCAAAATGAGGAACCAGCCATTCTGTATCGGTACTATAGCGGGCAAATCCTCCACCTACATGATCATAAATACCACCTTCACTCATTTTATCCAAGCTTAAAAAAGCCTGCGCTAATGACTCTTTATTTTGAGTAAAATGATAATACTGTAAAAGATAACGTATAGTAAATGTTTGAGGGAACTTAGGTGCCCCTCCAAATCCACCCCACACCTGATCTGCTGATTTCATACTATTTAAAAACATTTCATCAGCATGTTTTTGCAAAAACAATTCTTCCTTTGGAATCTGAATCGTGGCTGTTTTTTGTAAGCCAAATGAATTTGCATTTTTAAGATGTGCCAGCAATTCATTTGCCTGCAATTCAATTTCTGTTCTTCGTTCGGTAAACGAATTTGTAATTCCTTGCAACACTTCTTTCCATGAAGCCCGGTTATATGCTCTTACCGGCGGGAAATAAGTGCCCCCATAAAATGGTTTGAGATCGGGTGTAAGAAAAAGATTCAAAGGCCAGCCACCACTGCCTGTCATGGCCTGCACTGCATCCATGTATAAATGATCAAGATCAGGCCGTTCTTCACGATCAACTTTGATGTTGATGAAATGGTTGTTCATCACCTCGGCAGTTGCTTCATCTTCAAAACTTTCCCGCTCCATTACATGACACCAATGACAGGATGAATACCCAATGCTTATAAGTATGGGCTTATCTTCCTGTTTTGCTCTTTGCAAGGCTTCTTCGCCCCAGGGATACCAATCAACCGGGTTATGGGCATGCTGTAATAAATAGGGACTGTTTTCTTTTGCCAGTCGATTTGTGTGCTGCATATTTCAAACGTTCAAAAAAAGTAGAACAGCAAACGTACATTGTTTGTTGAAGAAAAAGAGAAAACTAAACTGGATGGGCTATTTAGCCTGTTGAGCAAGAAATTTATCCAAAGCAGAAACCATGCTGGGTGCCTGTGGGTCGGGGGCTTTGATTTGTAATTTCAACCCTGCTTCCTCTACTGCTTTAAAAGTATTGGCGCCAAATGCACCAATAAAGGTTCCGTTCTGTTTATACTTGGGAAGATTTTCAAACAGGCTCTTAACTCCGCTGGGTGTAAAGAAACAAATGATATCAAAATCGCCGGAACTAATAAGCTCTTTTACATCATTGCTGATGGTTTTGTATAATATAGGGATTGCAAATTCACAATTGTTGTTACGCAACCAACTCATAATCTCGTTATCAAGATTTTCACTGCACGGATATAAAAAACGTTCGTTGCCTTTGTGTTTGTTCACAACATCAAACAAACTTTTATTGGTACCATCTGCTCCGTAAAACACTTTGCGCTTTCGGTAAAGAATAAATTTTTGCAGATATAAAGCAACCGCTTCGGTGATGCAGAAATATTTTGTTTCTTGCGAAACAGCAATACGCATTTCCTCACAAACCCTGAAAAAATGATCAATCGCATTACGGCTGGTAAAAATGACCGCTGAATAAGCGGTTATATCAATTTTCTGTTTCCTGAAATCTTTGGAGGGGATACCTTCAATACGTATAAACGGTTGGAACGACAATGCGAGGTTGTATTTCCGGGCAAGGTCGTAATAAGGCGACTTCTCAGATTCGGGCCTTGGTTGAGCAATAAGGATATTTTTGATGGCCTTGTCTTTGTTTGACTTTAACCCGTTTTTTTCCATACGTGTTTTGGAAAATTTCTGCAAAGGTAAGTACAATTATTTACAAAAAACGAAGGGAAACCTTGTAAATAAGTAAGAGGGGGGCGATTTCAAAGGCAAGAAAAAAGATGAAAAAATGAAACCTTGCCAGCTTTAAATCAGCCTGAACGGGGCTATAAGCCCTTAAAAATCTGTATAAAAACATTCCTGTTATAAGAGCCAGCGAAATGGTAATAGCAATCGCTGCAAGTTTCTCTGTAGCAAAGGCTATCACAACAATGAAGGGCAAGATGAGAATGCCAATGATTTTATTAATGAGGAAAACAATAAAGGAATATGTTTCGGCAGCAGTACGCATGGTAAACAACCAACCGCTGAATTGCAGAAACAGATACTTACCCAAGTACAAAACAGCAATGATCAACCCGGCAAATAAAGGAATCAGGAGCTCCGGCAATTGAACTGAAACTTTGAAGAAAAATAAAAGTAAATACACATAAGTACCGGCAGCCGCTGCAAAAAAAATATTAAACAAAAGGGATTGCAACCCCGATTGAACCAGTTGTTCTCTGATCTGGTTCACTCTTAAAGAAGTCCTGAAAAATACCCTGAACAAATCCTTAAAATAACGTTGGTAGCTGAGTCGTAATAATCCAAAAAACAAACTAAGACCAAGAATATAATAAAACAACCAATCCTTTTGTGATGACTGTTTTTCTTTTTCAATTAAAAACTCAGGTTTGGCGTAGAGCTTCAGCTTTACCATTTTTTTGAGCACATGATACCGGGCTGAATCAAAAGAAGCTGTGACAGGGAATGGTACAACCGGCTTTACCGAATCGTTTTTAACGACAACAGTTGAAGGAATACCTAAACTATCAACGGGTTTTTTAATAACAGTTGAGTC
>Ga0163144_10005507_pt1 | contig 28119 bp, 19 predicted proteins | sample OliLak19BULKMAT1_FD_123175 | JGI IMG/M metagenome (GOLD analysis project Ga0163144, IMG submission 123175) | Freshwater microbial mat bacterial communities from Lake Vanda, McMurdo Dry Valleys, Antarctica - Oligotrophic Lake LV.19.BULKMAT1 | ecosystem: Environmental > Aquatic > Freshwater >... | reverse complement strand
TCGGGGTTCCGTCCTTCTCGACTCCTTTCGCCAAGTTGCGGAGACGTGATTCCGCGGCCTGACGTAGATCCTTTTCGAGGCTCGCGTAGTCGAAAATGGCCATGTCGGCGTAGGAATATGAGAGTTCGACCACGTGCAGGAGAACGATGCTGGCTCCGAACTGCTTCGCAAAACCCCGCGCGTAGATCAGGGCTTTCTCGGAGCATTCCGAGAAATCCACCGGCACGAGGATGCTCTTGAGTGCGATGGGCGACCCGGCCAAGGAACTGGCGGCGAGAATGGGAGTGTCCTTTCGGCCGACTTCCATCAGGACTTTGCCGGGCTTTTTCGAAGGTTTGACATTCATGGCGGTGAACCTTTCTGAGCTGACGCAGGCCACGGAGCCTGCTTCCGGAGACAGTTCGCCTCCGGAGTTGGATTTCAGCTACACTGGGTTTGTCGATCAGTGACTGATTCTTGCCGGAAGGAAAACTGATTCCGGAATTTGGCGAGCAAGCCATGGCTGGAGCTGATCAATTTCGGCGGAGCGGATCTGGAAGCCGCTGGGCCAGGTTCGACGCGATGAACGCACCCAATGTATCCCGGTTTTTCGTTTCCGAACCGCTTCGCCTTGTGCTCCTTGGTGGTTGGATCGCTGTTGTGGTGGCGTCGCTGGCCAAGATCGTCGCGTCGGTCCCCCCGGGTTGACGGATATCCAAAGCCCGCTTTGGCCGCAGACAAAGAACGCTGATTATTAATGCGTAATCCCGCCTGCACGACTTATGAGGTCCGTAACGAAGCTGAATTAGTGAAAAATTTCACAAACTATTCTTGCTTCAAAAAAGCGGCGGCTTAGAAACGCGAGCGGCAGGGGTGACATGGTTTGTCACAGCTGCCGACGGACACGTTCAAAACGGGCCTCGCCGAACTTTCGAGGCTGTGACCCCGGGGCTGTTCGGGCTGTGGGGATCGCGTTTTCGAGTCATCCGGAGCACTGAAATGTCAGACATTTTTCCGAAATGGACCAATTCGCTGCCGCTGAAGGTCGGCATTGGTGCCGCCCTTCTTGGCACATTCGCGCTGGGCGCCGTTGGGTATTATTTCACCCCGAAGTATACCCGCGTCGGCTACAAGCCCACGCAGCCGGTGGCTTTCTCGCATGACATCCATGCGAACCAGCTTCAGATCGATTGCCGCTACTGCCACAACAACGTGGACAAGTCGTGGTTCTCGAATGTCCCGGCCGCGAACACCTGCATGAACTGCCACAGCATCGTGCTGAAGGAGTCGCCGAAGCTGGAGCTCGTCCGCCAGAGCTACACTACGAGCAAGCCGATCGAATGGGTGCAGATCCACAAGGTTCCGGACTACGTCTATTTCAACCATTCCGTCCATGTCAGCCGCGGCATCTCGTGCGTCGAGTGCCATGGCCAGATCAACCACATGGACGAGGTCTATCACGCCAAACCGCTGAGCATGTCCTTCTGTGTGGACTGCCATCGGAACCCCGAGTTGGCGCTGCGCGATCCCAAGGATGTCTACAACCTCGACCTCAAGGTCGACGCCGAGAAGCAGTTGAAGAGCGGCTTAAAGCTGGCCCACGACTGGAAGGTGAATGCGTCCCAGAACTGCTCCGCTTGCCATCGATGAAAACGATTCCGCCCCAATGCCCTGAGCCGGAAGTCGGCCCGAAATACTGGCGCAGTCTGGATCAGGTGGCCGAGACCCCTGAGTTCCGCGAGTGGGCCGAGAAGGAATTTCCCGCTGGAGCCAGCGAGTTGACCGATCCGGTCACTCGCCGTAATTTCGTCAAGTTGATGTCCGCTTCGTTCCTGTTGGCAGGCTTCGGATTGAGCGGGTGCCGTCGTCCGGTTGAGAAGATTGTCCCGTTCGGTAGGCAGCCGGAAAACTACATCCACGGCAAGCCGGTCTATTACGCGACCGCGATGCCGACCAAGGGTGGCGCGGTTCCGCTGCTGGTCCGGTCCCATGACGGCCGTCCTACCAAGGCTGAAGGCAATTCGGGTCACCCGGACAGCAATGGAAGCACCGATGTTTATGCCCAGGCAGCCCTTCTGAACCTCTACGATCCGGATCGCTCGATGCGTTCATGGAAACGTGAAGGATCGGGAATGTCCGCTGTCACGGCTGGAGCCGTGACCGACGCGCTCGCTGGAATCTCCCGTGAAGCGGCAGCCAACGGTGGTGCCGGCCTCGCCCTGCTTTTGGAGCGGAACACCTCCCCGTCGCGCGCCCGTTTGCTTGCGGAGTTGACGAAGAAGTTCCCCTCGGCCGGTGTCTACGTCTACGAGCCCGTGGATCCCTACGTCCATGTCGCCGGCGCCACTGCCGCATTTGGCAAGCCGGTCGCGCCCTATTTCACGCTTTCCTCGGCCAAGGCGATCGCGGCGTTCGATGCTGATTTCCTCGGTGCCGAGGAGAACGCCCACGTCAACATCCGCGGATTTGCCAAGGGCCGAAAGGTCGACAAGTCCTCCGACGTGATGAACCGCCTTTACGTCGTGGAAGGCGCCATGACCGTGACCGGCACGAACGCCGATCACCGCCTGCGCTTGGCTCCCAGCCGGATCATCGGTGCGCTCGCGCGTCTCGGCTCCGAAGTGGCGAAACTCACCGGATCGTCCGACATTTTCTCCTCACTCGTTTCTAGTTTTCCTGGATCGAACAAGGTCGGTGAAGGCACGGCCGAATCATGGGTCACGACCTGTGCGGCCGACTTGGTTGCGAACAAGGGCATGAGCCTCGTGCTCGTCGGCTACCAGCAGCCCGTCGTCGCCCACGTCATGGCCAACGCCATCAACGTCGCGCTCGGCAACGTAGGCAGCACGGTTGCTTACCTGCCGGCCCTACCGGCCGAAGGTTCGATCGGTGACCTCATCGGCAAGCTCACCGCTGGTTCCGTCAGTTCGCTGGTCATCCTCGGCGGAAACCCGGCCTACAACGCGCCGGTCGACCTCGATTTCGCGACTGCGGCCAAGAAAGCCAAGAACATCGTTCGTCTCGGCTATCACGAGGACGAAACCTCGGCCCTCGCGACGTGGCACCTCAACCAGGCGCACTTCTTGGAGTCTTGGGGCGATGCCCGCACGTCCGATGGAACACTGGTTCCCGTTCAGCCGTTGATTGAACCCTTGTTCAACGGCTTGACCGAGCTTGAAGTCATTGCCCGCATCGGCGGATTCTCGTCGGTTCGCGCCTACGATGTGGTTCGTGAGACCTTCTCGCAGCAGTTTGGTGGAATCGCCCAGTTGGATGCCGATGAAGTCTGGAAGCAGTTCCTGCATGACGGTTATCTTCCGAAGTCCGCCGCCAAGCCGGTGGTTGTCTCTTTGGTGTCGGGCCTTGCGCTGGCTCATACCGCTCCGGCGGCTCCTTCCAAGGACAAGCTCGAAGTCGTGTTCGCGCGTGATTACAGCCTTGATGACGGCCGCTACAACAACAACGGCTGGCTCCAAGAAATGCCGGATCCAGTGAGCAAGATCGTCTGGGAAAACGTCATCGCCGTCAGCGCGACGACCGCGAAGGAGCTTGGCTTGGAGATCACCAAACTTTCCAGCCAGCGCATCCGTAACGGCGACTCGCTCGGCAAGGCGCTCAAGAGCAACGAATCCCTCGTCGGCAACGACGAAGTCACGATCAAGGTTAATGGCCGCGAAGTCACCGGACCCGTCTGGATCCAGCCCGGCCTCGCCGACAATGTCGTCGTCGTCGCGTTGGGCTATGGCCGCGAAGTGACCGGCCGCGTTGGTCGCAAGTCCGGCTTCAACGCCTACAAGATCCGCACTTCATCCTCACCTTACTTCGCTTCCGGCGCGACGCTCACGCCCACGGGCAAGATGCTGAACCTTGCGACCACGCAAGAGCACGGCTCGATGGAAGGCCGTCCGATCGTCCGTGAAGCGACCCTTGAGAATTGGAAGAAGAAGGCCGACTTCGCCACCAACATGGATTTGGAGGCGCATTTCCCAGGAGTCGTCGGCACCTACGAGGTGAAGACGATCGGCCGGGTGGAGAACCGTCCGAAGGGCATCTACGAGCATCCCTACGAGACCTATGGCACGAACGTGAACAGTGGCCTCGGGCCCCGTGCGGATCGTCGTCAGATCCTGAAGAGCGAAGTTCACCAGTGGGGCATGGTCATCGACCTGAACTCCTGCGTGGGCTGCTCCGCTTGCGTCGTTGCCTGCCAGTCCGAGAATAACGTTCCGATCGTCGGCAAGGACCAGGTCCTCAAGGGCCGTGAGATGCACTGGCTGCGTATCGACCGCTATTATGCCGGATCCGTCGAAGATCCGCAGGTGGCCAGCCAGCCGATGATGTGCCTGCACTGCGAGAATGCGCCGTGCGAGAGCGTTTGCCCTGTCAACGCCACGGTCCACGACGAGGAAGGCCTGAACGTCATGGCCTACAACCGCTGCATCGGCACGCGGTATTGCTCGAACAACTGCCCGTATAAGGCGCGTCGCTTCAATTTCTTCGACTACAACAAACGCGAGAACGACTACGCCGAAGTCAAGACGACCAAGCGCGGCAGCACTTCGTGGGTCACGACCGATGCCGGTCTCTACAAGGGTATCGCGGGCGTCGACAAGAACAGCTCCGCCGAGTGGGAGATCATCAAGCTCGGCAAGAACCCGAACGTCAGTGTCCGTATGCGCGGTGTGATGGAGAAGTGCACCTTCTGCGTCCAGCGCATCGAGGAGGCCAAGATCAACCAGAAGGTCAAAGCCGGCGCGTCCAGCAACGTGCAGGTTCCGGAAGGCACCTTCACCACCGCTTGCGCCCAGGCCTGCCCGGCGGAAGCGGTCGAATTCGGCAACCTGCTCGATCCGAACAGCCGTGTGGCCAAGCTCCGCGCCAGCCAGCGCAACTACGAGGTCCTCGGGTTCCTTGAGACCCGTCCGCGCGTCACTTATCTCGCCCGCATCCGCAATCCGAATCCCAAGATGCCGGATGCGTATGAACTCGCCTTCACCATGAAAGAATATACGGACGCGGGCAAAGGCAACCCGCTCGAGTCCCATCACGGCGCTCATGGCGCTGCTGAACACGGTTCCGAGGCGCATGGTGCCGCCGAGAAGAAAGGAGCGCACTAATGGCCTCTGAAGCGGTAATTTCAAACGGACTCCCGAAGATCCAGGCTCCTCCGGCCGAGATCGAACGCGAGCCGCTGGTCCACAACAACCGGTCGCTAGCCTGGATCACCGAACAGGTTGCGAGTGTGGCCGAAGGCAAGACGCCCAAGTGGTGGTGGCCGGCCTTCATCGTCAGCTTCAGCGGAATGCTGATGATGTTCACGATGATCGCCTACCTGATCTCGACGGGTGTGGGCGTCTGGGGCTTGAACCAGCCCAGCGCTTGGGCGTGGGATATTACGAACTTCGTCTTCTGGATCGGCATCGGCCACGCCGGCACTCTGATCTCGGCCGTCCTCTTCCTCCTCCGTCAGAAATGGCGGACATCAATCAACCGCGCCGCCGAAGCGATGACCATCTTCGCCGTCGTATGCGCCGGCATCTTCCCCGTTGTCCACACCGGCCGTGTCTGGTTCGCGACGTTGCCCGGCTACCTGATTCCCTTTCCCAATTCGAACGGCATCTGGCCGCAGTTCCGGTCGCCGTTGCTTTGGGACGTGTTCGCCGTCTCGACCTATGCGACCGTTTCGACGCTTTTCTGGTATACCGGCCTTGTTCCCGACCTCGCCGTCATGCGCGATCGGGCGAAGACGAAGCTGAGGAAATTCTGCTATGGCCTCTTCGCCCTCGGATGGAGCGGCTCGAACCGCAACTGGAGCAACTACGAGAAGGCCTACCTTATCCTGGCCGGCCTGAGCACGCCGCTCGTCCTGTCCGTGCATTCGATCGTCTCCTTCGATTTCGCCGTGTCGCAGCTTCCCGGCTGGCATGCCACGATCTTCCCTCCTTACTTCGTGGCCGGCGCGATCTTCTCCGGCTTTGGCATGGTGCTGTCGCTGATGCTCCCGCTCCGTTCGCTTTGCAAGCTGGAGGACCTGATCACCGTTCGGCACGTGGAACTGATGTGCAAGGTGCTCCTCGCGACGGGCTCGATCGTCGGCTACGCCTACATCATGGAGTTCTTCATCGCGTGGTATGGCGGCAACCCCTACGAGCTCGATGTCTTCATCAAGAACCGCGCGGCCGATCCGTGGATCTTCGGGCCGATGTTCAAGGTCGATCCCGCGCCCTACTGGTGGGCATACTGGGCAATGATGTCGTGCAACGTCATCATTCCTCACCTCTTTTGGTTCAAGAAAGTCCGGACCAACATGTGGATCGTCTGGGTCCTCGCGGCCCTCGTCAACGTCGGCATGTGGTTCGAGCGGTTCAACATCATCGTGACCTCGCTGCACCGCGACTTCCTGCCGTCGAACTGGGGCATGTTCAGTCCGACCTGGGTGGACATCCTGACCTTCGCCGGCTCGTTCGCCCTGTTCATGACCCTGTTCCTTCTGTTCATGAAGTTCCTGCCCGTCATCGCAATCTCCGAAGTGAAGGGCGTGACACCGCAGGCTGATCCGCACCATCCGTTGGGCGGAGCCAGGGGAGGGCATCACTGATGAGCAACACGACTCAAGCAAACGTCTCGACAGGTTCGACCACGGCGGTTTCACGGCCCCACTCGATCCTTGCCGAATACACCACTCCCGCCGACCTGATGCACGCGGCCGAAGTGGTTCGTGACGCCGGCTACAAATATTGGGATGTCTACTCGCCGTTCCCGATCCACGGCATGGATGACGCCATGGGCTTGGGCGATTCGAAGGTCGGCTACTTCACGTTCATCGGTGGCTGCACCGGCTTCACGGCCGGTATGACCATGATCTGGTGGATGAGCCAGTATGACTACCCCATCGTCGTAGGTGGCAAGCCGCTCTTCAGCCCTCTCTATGCCTTCCCGGTGAGCTATGAAATGACGATTCTCCTGTCGGCATTCGGAACCCTCTTCGGCATGGCGTTTCTCAACAAGCTGCCGCGCTGGTATAACCCGCTGTTCAAGAACAAGCGGTTCCACGCTGGAGCGCAGAACGACAAGTTCTTCATCGCGATCGAAGTCACCGATCCGCGTTATTCCGAAACAGAAACCCGCAAGCTGCTCGAGTCCACCGGCGGCAAGCACATCGAGCAGGTGGAGGAATAATGCGCTACTTCCTCGTTGGATTCTTCGTTCTCGTGGTCGGTGTCGTGGCGGTTGCCGGCTTCCGCGGCAGCTACACCAAGAACACCCCGATCGAGTTGTTTCCGGACATGGACCGCCAGCCCAAGCTGCGACCCGAGGCCCCGAACAATTTCTTCGCCGACGGCCTCTCGTCCCGCCTGCCTGTTGAAGGCACGGTGGTTCACGCGTCCGCAGTGCAGGTGGGTGCTGAGACGGTGTTCGGCCACCAGTCCCATCCGTTCAACACCGGAAAAATCTCCGGCAAGACAAACTTCGTTGAGCTAATTCCCGCTCCGGTGACCGCCCAGGTCCTGGAGCGCGGACAGCAGCGCTACAACATTTATTGCTCGCCCTGCCACAGCTCGGTCGGGGATGGCAAAGGCGTGACTTCGAAGTATGGCATGACCGCCACCGCGAGCCTCCACGACCCCCGCATTGTGAAGATGCCCGACGGCGAGATCTTCAACACGATCACGCTCGGCAAGAACACGATGATGCCCTACGCCGACAAGCTGGAACCCTCCGACCGCTGGGCCGTCATCGCCTACGTCCGCGCCTTGCAGCGCGGCCGTCTCGTCACCAAGGACGAAGTGCCGGCCGACATCATGGCCACCATCAAGAAATAACTTTCCGAGAACCATGGCCTCCCACGCCAAAGAAGAAGTCGCAACGCTGAAGCTGGCTCCGGTCTGGAGCAGGCTGCCGCTCATCCTGACCGTCGTCGGTCTTGTGGTTGGTGCCGCCGCCTTCCTTTTCAATAAGGACCACGGCAAGCAGCTCGCCTACTCCTACCTGACCGCCTACATGTTCTTCCTGAGCCTCGTGTTCGGGGGCTTGTTCCTGGTCCTGATCCATCACCTCTTCGACGCCTATTGGACCGTTCCGCTGCGGCGCATCATTGAGAACCTCGCGATGCTCGCTCCGGTGATGTTCCTCCTGTGGTTGCCGATCGTTGGCTTCGCGTGGAGCGACCAGATCCAGCTCTACCCGTGGTTTTTTGCGGATGTCCACACGGACCATGCCCTCGAGGCCAAACAGCCGTTGTTCACACGGCAGGGCTGGGTGATCATGATCACTGTGTGTTTCGCTATCTGGACGTTCCTGGCTTGGAAGTTCCGTTCCAACACGACCGGCCAGGACCAGGACGGTTCAGCCAGATGGACCCTCAGCAATCGCATCCATGCCGGCTGGGGAATCTTCGCCTTCGCCTTCTCGGGAACGTTCCTCTGCTTCATGCTGATGAAGTCGCTGATGCACCAGTTCTTCAGCACGATGTATGGCGTCTATTACTTCGCCGGCAGCGTGTGGCTGACCTACGGGACGCTCTACATCATCGCCATGCTGCTCCAGCGCACGGGCCCGCTCAAGGCGGTTGTGACGAAGACCACGTTCCATGACATCGGCAAGATGTTCTTCGCGTTCACGGTCTTCTACGCCTACATCACCTTCTCGCAGTATTTCCTCATCTGGAACGCCAACATGCCGGAAGAAACTTTCTGGTTCATCCGCCGCGAGGCTGGTTCCTGGTATGGAGTCGGCATCCTGATGATCTTCGGCCACTTCTTTGTGCCGTTCCTCGTCATGCTGCGACAGGACGCCAAGCGCAGCATCGCCGTCATCGGTCCCGTGGTCGCTCTGGCATGGGTGCTCCACTACATGGACATGCAGTTCAACATCATGCCCGTCCTTCACAAGGAAGGCTTTGTCCTCCATTACGGAGACATCGGTTGCATGGCGTTCATCGGCGGCATTCTTTCGATGGCGTGGCTGAAACTCTTCAATGCCCACCCGCCGTATCCGCAGAAGGATCCGCGCATGGCGGAATGCCTCGGCGTTTACGTTCCTCCCGTCAAAGGTTCGATGGCTGCCGCCCACCTTGGCATCAAGTAACCCTTTGAAACCATGAGCAGCGAAAACAAGAAGCCGTTCGGCATCTACCTCATCGGTATCGTCGGCGCGATCGCCATCGGTTATGGGACCGTCCGTCTCGCGACCCGGCAAGTCGCCCCGCCCGACATCGCGGCGCAGCGCGTGAGCGAGCGCCTCAAGTTCCGTCAGGAAGTGACGGACGCCACGACCGCTACCCTTACCAACGCGGCGATGATCGACCCGCAGCGCGGCATCTACCGTCTTCCCATCAATGCCGCGATGGAGCTCACCCTCCGTGAATGGCAGAACCCGGCTGCCGCCCGCAAGGTGCTGCTCGACCGGCTGGAAACCGCCACGGCCAAACTGCCCGAGAAGCCCAACGCGTTCGAGTGAGCCGCGTCTCCATGCCCGCTTCACCCTCCATCCAGGCGGAAGTTTCCCGCGAAGTTTCGGGCAGGTCCAACGCGGACTCAGCTGGGAAGATCCCTCTTCTTCTGCTCTCGGTTTTCGGCGCAATCTGGTTCGTGGCGTCGGCTTTCCTGTTTTTCCTTTCCGCGATGAAGATGCACGGACCCAATCTGGGTGCTGCATTCCCGTTTCTTTCCTACGGCCGTCTCCAACCGGCCGCCATGAACGCCTTCCTTTACGGATTCCTCAGCCAGGCTGGTGCGGCTCTTGGGATCTGGATTCTGGCCCGGACTGGACGGACAAAAGTTGCGCTGCCCGCGGTGTTGACCTTTGGCGGCGTGCTGTGGAACGGAACCGTTCTTGTTGGAACGGTCGGCATCCTTGCCGGCTACAACACGGGTCTGCCGTGGCTGGAAATGCCCGCCGGCGCCCAGGCGATGCTGTTCGTGGCATCGATTGTCATTTCCGTGTGCGGCCTGCTGACCATCGCTTCGCGAAGTGAGCGGACGCTCTATCCTGCGGCGTGGTTCATCATCGGCGCTCTCCTCACGCTTCCTTGGATGCTCGGAACCGCCAGTTGGACCCTGCTGGGCCAGACGGTTCGCGGTGCAGTCCAACTTTCCGTCAACGGCTGGTTCATCAACAGCATGACGTGGCTCTGGTTTGGTTTCCTTGGTCTCGGGGCGTTGTTCTACGTCATACCCAAGACCTCCAAGACGGACCTGCACAGCCGTTCGTCCGCCACCCTTGCGTTCTGGACACTGGCAATTCTGGCGGGCTGGGGCGGCGTCCACTCGGGCGCGCCGCTTCCGCGCTGGATCATCACGATCAGCGAATCGGCCAACTTGATCTTCCTCGTTCCCATCGCGCTGGTCGTCCACAACCTGTGGAACTCGACCGATGCCGAAGCGGTTTCAGAAAAGGAATCGCTGTCCCTGCGCTACGCGCGGTTCGCGCTGACAGCGTTGATCTCCTACGCTCTGCTCAGCGTGTCGTTCTACCTGCGCAGCCGGAACCTGACCCTGCAGCTTACGTTGTTCAGCCCCGGGATCACGTTCATGCTCCTGTTCGGTTTTGTCGGATTCTCCATTCTGGCCGGATACAATCTGATGTTGCCGGCCCTGCTGGGACGGAGCTTCAACCTTGGTGGCATCGCGGTTTCGCTGATCGCCCTGTTCATGACCAGCATTCCGCTGATCCTTGGCGGAATGAAGCAGGCCTCGATCTGGGGCGACGAATCCAAGACCTCGGCCGATGTTGTCAAAGGTCTCGTCCCCTACATGGGCATGAGCACGCTCGGTTTCCTGGCCCTTCTCGTATTGTCCGTGGTGGTGCTGCTCCGGATCGTCCGTGAGCTCAAAACCGTCGTTGTCGAGGATTGCGGCTGCGCCACGTGGGCCGTCGACACCTCTGAATCCAAGGAGAAGCAATGAACCACGGCACGCTCATCTTCCTTGGACTCCTTCTCACTTTCCTCGGCTCCTGGTCGGGGATGGTTCTCGCCCCGCAGGTCCAGATCGGTCGCCAGCAACCCGATGTCCAGCTCCAGCCCTTGAACCGTCCGCCGGCCGAAGGCGATGTCGGCGAAATCTATCCGCAGGCCCGGGCCGGAATCGCCGCGCAGGGGCGTGAAATCTACCAGCGTGAAGGCTGCTACTACTGCCACAGCCAACAGGTTTCCCCGCATCCGGCCGACGCCCGTTGGACCCAGTTGAACCGTTTCAGCGTCCACCGCGACTACCTGTTCGATCAGCCCGCGATGTTCGGCGTGCAACGACTCGGACCGGACCTTTCCAACATCGGACTGCGGCAGCCGGATGAAAACTGGCACTTCGTCCACCTGTTCGCGCCCAACGCCTTCATGGATGGCAAAGCCGGCAACAAGTCGACCATGCCGCCGTATCTCCACTTGTTCGACTACCGGAAGGTCATGCCGCAGGGCGGCTCCACCTCGGCTCTGAAGCTTCCCGAGTCCGTTGTTCTTCCGAAGCAATATCAGGACGGCTACGAGGTGGTTCCGACTTCCGAAGCCCGCGCCTTGGTGGCCTACCTGAAGAGCCTGCGCCAGGACGTGAATCTCTTCGAGGCGCCGATACCTGCGCCCAAGGGCAAGTCCAACGTGGTCAGTCAGACGGCGACGAATGGAGCTGCGAAGTAACGCCGAGCCATGAGCGATCTCTCCAACAAGTCATCGATGGAAACCGGGCCTGAGCCCAGGGTTCGGCTGAGCCCGGCGCCGCTCTGGGCGGTCACCGCGCTTGGCATTCTTGTCTACGCTTTGATCGTCCGTTCGATCAATTCGGGTGCGGATTTCGATCCGAATGTCTACGGACGTTTCGAGAGCTTCAAGGAAGTCGATGATGCGACGCCGAAGCCGGAGTTGCCGCCTTGGTTCATTCCGGGGCGCAAAGTTTACGGCACCTACTGTGTCGGTTGCCATCAGGGCAACGGGGCCGGTGCTCCGGGTCAGTTCCCTCCTTTGGCGAAGTCAGACTGGGTCAACGTGGAAGGTCCAAATCGCATGGTCCGCATTGTCCTCAATGGTGTTCAGGGCCCGCTGAAGGTGAACGGTGTGGACTACAACAACGCGATGTTGGCCTGGCGCGACCAGTTGACGGATGAAGACATCGCGAACGTCATCAGCTACGTCAGGAACGAGTGGGGCAACAAGGGCTCCGCCGTGACCGCCGCCGAGGTGACGAAGATCCGCGCGGCGACCAAGGACAGGGGCGAGCAGTGGACCGAAGCCCAGCTTCTTCAAATCCCGGTCAAGTAAGGCCTGATCCCGAACACGGATCAGGAAGGCAGCCTATCGACGGCTGCCTTTTTCATGTCTTGCTCCAGGGTTCATCCCGCTCGAAGACCAGCCGCTTCTTGATACGGCGCTCCTGCACCGAGGCCCGGCCTAGCTGGCGGCCACGGAGAACCGCCGCCTCGGCCTTGAGCTTGAAGTAGTGCTCCAGTCGATCGGCCTGCAACGCGCCCGACTCAAGGGCGCCGCGCACGGCGCAGCCGGGATCGTTCGCGTGGCGGCAAGTAGTGAACTTGCACTTGAGCGACAGCGCCTCGATATCCGCGAACGCCTCCGCCAGCTCCGCTTCGGTGATCCAGATCTGGAGCTCGCGGATTCCGGGAGTGTCGATGGCGAGCGCGCCGTTCGGCAGCGGCATCAACTCGCGTTGGGTCGTCGTGTGGCGGCCCTTCTGGTCGTCTTCGCGGACTTCCTGCACCGGGAGCATCTCCTCGCCGCAGATACGGTTGATCAACGACGATTTGCCGACGCCCGATGGACCGATCAGCACCGTGGTGTCCCGCGGATTCAAGTGGGTGAGAACTTCCTTGTAGCCGCGCTTCCGAACCGTGCTGATGACGATGATTGGGAGATCGGGCATCGCGGCGCGCAACAACGCGGCGCCGGACTCCGTATCCTCGACGAGATCCGCCTTCGTCAGCAGTAGGACGACCTTGGCGCCGGAATCGGCGGCCACAGCCACGTAACGTTCGATGCGCCGCACGTTCAGTTCGGAGGCGAGCGACGCCAGGACGAAGACGACGTCGATGTTGCTCGCCAGGATCTGTTCGTCCGTTTCATTGCCGGCGGAATTACGGGAAAGGCGCGTCCGTCGTTTCGTGACGTAGTGGATGACGGCCTTCTTCTCGTCCTTGGGAAGCTGGACCGCGACCCAATCCCCCACGACAGGTCGCTCCGCATTGTTGCGCAGCGCGTGACGGAGCCGCCCCGTGACCGTGGCCGGAACGAGCCCGAGCTCGGGCGTGACGATCTGGTAGCCCCCGCGGTGTTCGATGGCCACGCGGGCGGGAACGATCCCGGGTTTGGCGTAGGGCTTGAAGGCCTCCGCATGAAACGCATTCCAGCCGAAGTCTTCGAGGGTCATGGCCGATGGACCGGTCACTTCGCTTTCGGCAGTTCCTGCCAGAGATACGCGCCCATGCGCATGCCCTGCTTGAAGAGGTCGAGGTCGAACTTCTCGTTGGGCGAATGCGGATTGTCGTCCGGCAAAGACAGGCCCAGTAGCAGCGTGTCCGCTCCGAGGACTTTCTTGAAGTCCACCACGATGGGGATGGAGCCGCCTTCGCGCATGACGGCGGGTTCTTTTCCGAAGGCCAGCCTAAGCGTGCGGAGCGCTGCCTGCGCGGCCGGACTCGTGGGCGACACCAGGTAGGGTTCGCCACCGTGGTAGTCGCCGAATTCGATCTTCACCGTCGGCGGACAGATCTTCTTCAGGTGAGTGAGAACGGTCTTGTGAACCTTCTTCGCCGACTGGCCGGGGACGAGGCGGAAGGTGAGCTTGGCGCTGGCCCAGGAGGGAACGATTGTCTTGCTGCCCTTGCCCTGGTAACCGCTGGTCAGGCCGTTGATTTCGACCGTCGGCCGGGCGCTCTTGCGTTCGATGGTTGTGAAGCCCTTCTCGCCGAAAAGCGCCTTCACCCCGAGGAATTTCGCATACTTCGTGTCGTCGTGCGGCAGGCGTTTGAAGGAATCGCGCTCGAACTTCGAGAGCGGCAGCACGTCCTTGTAGTAGCCGGGAATCGTGATGCGCCCGTCCTTGTCGCGGAGCGAGGCGAGCATCTGGCTGAGGACCATCGCGGGATTGTCCACCGTGCCGCCGAAGAGGCCGGAGTGCAGGTCGCGGCTGGGACCGGTGAGCTTCACCTCCACCGCCACGATGCCGCGGAGCGCGTAGGTCAGGGCGGGCAGGTTCTTCTGCGGAATGCCGTTGTCGGAGATGACCACGTTGTCGCACTTGAGCGCGGACTTCTGCGCCTTGATGAAGGGCATCAGGTTTTTGCTGCCGACCTCTTCCTCTCCCTCGATGACGAAGGTCAGATCGCAGGGGAGTTCCGTGCCGGTCTTGAGGTAGGCCTCGACTGCCTTCAGGTGGGCGAAGTTCTGGCCCTTGTTGTCGCAGGACCCGCGGGCGAAAAGATTGCAGCCCTGGATGCGTGGCTCGAACGGAGGCGACTTCCACAGATCGAACGGCTCGGCCGGCTGCACGTCGTAGTGGCCGTAGACCATGTAGTGCGGCTTCTTCGTGCCGGCTTTGCGCGGTGTGCGGGCCACAAGAATCGGGTTTCCGTTGGTCGGATACAGTTCGGCTTCCAAGCCGATCCCGCGGCAATGCTTCAGCAGCCAATCACCGCACGCTTCCATGTCCTTGGCGTGTTCCGGCTGGGCCGAGACGCTGGGAAAGCTGAGGTAATCGCAGAGTTCCTTAAGGAACCGGTCGTAGTTCGCGTCGAGGTAATCGAGGACGGCTTGCATCGCGTGGAGATTATTTTTTGCGGAACGGATTGAGGAGGCCATCGAGCGGGTTCGCGGGAGGCTTGTTGGTTGAAGGGGAGTTTGTGGAGGTAATGGCGGGCGGGGGGTTGGTCTTGGCGCCGCCGAAGAGTCCGCCAATGCCTCCGACCACGTTGCCGACGGCACCGGCCCCGCCTTTGAGGATGCCGCCGCCGAGATTGGCAGCGGAACCGAGCGGGGTGGATTTGAGGACCATCATCGTGACCGTTACGGCGTCGAGGGAGACATCGGGTTTGCCGATGGTCCCCTTCATTTTGATGAAGTCGGGAAGGGCCACATATTTCACGTCCTCGGGTGTGTTGTCGGGAAGGAGATTGGATTTCTTCGCGAGGGAACGGCGGAGTTCCATCTTCGGGCTGAGGCCGGTGAGCATCGAGTTGGTCAGCACATCGTCCATGTTGATCACGCCGGTCACGTTGGCGCGGAAGGCTTCGCTCTCGACGACGGTGGACTTGAGGTCGATCTGGCCGTTGCCGAGCGCCACCTGCGCATAGAGGGCGTTGATCGGAGACTGGGCGATGTCGGTGATGCGGAGGGCCAGGCCGATGACGGTGAGGATGGGTTTCCACTTCTCGGAGACGACCTGGATGCTGACGTTGGTCAGGCTGAAGCCGAGCTGGCCGGAGAGGTTTTTCTTGAGGGCAAGTCCGTCGAGGCCCGCGCCCTTGATGTTGGCGGAGGCGAGGATGTTTCCATCGAACTGGCCCTTGCGCTCCGGCGCGAAGGAATTAATCGCGGGACCTGTCGGCACTTTGTCCGCCTTGAAGGCGACGTTGTAGGTGTAGCCGGGCACGCCGAGATCAAGGTCGGCCGAGACGCTGACGGGCGCGCCGTTGAGCGAAAGTCCGAGAGGCTTGACCGTGACCTTGCTGCCGACGATCTGGGTGTTGAGCTTCAGGTTCGCGACGTCCAGTTCGCGGAGGAAGACGTGGCCGATGGCGACGGCGAGGTCGAACTTGCCGACGGGCAGCTTGATCGCCGCTCCGGAGTTGGTCGAGGCGGGTGCGGGCGGCGCATCGGCCGGAGCGGGTCCGCCCGTGGCCATCGCATAGAGGTCGGTCAGGTCGAGCGCGTCGGATGCAATGGCGACGTTGCCGGAGATGGCCTCGGGCTTCGTGAGATCGACCTTGCCCGTGACGCGGAGTTCGTTCTTGGCGCGGGCGGTGGGAGGGAGTTGGACGCGGACGCCCTTGAGGTCGATAACGCTGCCGGCTTTCGCGACGTCGGCATTGAGCGAGAGCTTCAGCGGCGCGTCGGGCTTCGCGGCTTCGGGCGCTTTGGTGACGAGGTTGGAGAGATCGATCTGCGACTGGGCGGCGATGCTGCCGGCGGCGCCGAGCAGGACCTTGACGTTGCCGTCCAAGCTAAGGGTTATGAGGTCGCGTCCACCGAGTTTTCCGCCAGTGAAGGGATTGACGAGGTCCTGGTTCAGGTTGGCGAACTGGACGGTGATCGAGCCGGTCGTGTCGGCCAGGTTGACGCTGCCGCTGGCGGAGACGGTGCCGCCGGACTTTCCGCCGAGCGTGGGTTCGACGGTGAATTTTTCGATCGTCGCCACGTTGTCCTTGAGCTGGAGCGAAAAGGCGACGGTGCCGTCGAGCACGGGCGTCGGGACGCCGCCGGCGGGTTTCACGCTGATGGATTTTCCGGTGAAGATGCCGGACAGGGCGATCTGTTTTCCGGCGTTGGCCATGGCGATGTCGGCGTTGCCGGAGAGCGACGTGTCGGCGAAGTCGAGTCCGACGATCGGCCCGACGATGCCGAGGAGGTTCTTGTCGATGCCGCTGAGTTCCAGTCTGAGCTTGCCTTCGGATTTGGCGGCGTCGAACGGTCCCGAGAGCTTCACGCGGGCGAGATCCGCGCCGGAGCGCGTGACCGAGAGGCCGACGTTCTTGAGCTCGGTGGGCGAGAGTTCCGTATCGATGGCGATCTGAAATCCCTTCAGCGGGGCGAGCGAACCAGTCGCGTCGGCGAGGCTTGCCTTGATGCCGCCCTTGGCTTCCTTGGGGAGCAACGCCTGGGTCAGTTCGAACTGGATGTCCCCGTTAAGAGCTCCCGCCGCGGCGAACGCGTTGGTGCCGCCGGTCTGCTGCGACTTCAGGGACGCGCCTAGCTTGAGAGCGCTGCGGGCGCCGTTGACGAGCTGGTCGAGGGTGAGGTTGAGGCCGGAGATTTCGTGAACGGCCTGTGATCCGTCCTTGGCCTTCATCGTGACGACGACCGTGGCGTTCTTGAGGGAGATGTTCTTGATGGCGAGATCAGGGGGGGCGGAACTGCCGGAGGAAGGCTTGGAGGGTGCGGAGGTGGGCGGCTTGGGCAGGTTGCTGGTGCCGTCGGCGTTGAAGACGACCTTTATGACGGGTGATTCGACCGTCACTTCCTCGACGGCGATCTTGCCGCCGATGATCGACATGAGGCTGTAGCGCAAGCGGACTTCCTTCACCGTGACAAGCGGCTCGGCGCCGGTCGTCTCCACCTTCAGGCCGGTAAGGTTCAGGCTGGAGAACGGGCTGAGGGCGACTTGATCCGCGGTCACCTTGCCGCCGATGGCCGTGCCGACCTTTGGCAGGATGACGCCGGTGATGAATCCGCTGCTGGTTCCGATGAAGTAGGCGAGAACAAGCAGGACGCACAACAAGCCCGCCGTGATGCCGCCGATCTTGATCCACTTCTTGCCGCCTTTTTTGGGCGGCTGTTCTGCTGTCGTGTTCATAGTTCGGAGAGTCTAGCGGAGGCGGCTGGGAGGTCCAGAGCCGGGAATGGGGCTGATGGTGGCCTACGTAGTTCCACGTGGGCGGCATGTTTTGGATAGGTTTCAAAGCGGAACTATGAGAGAAAACGGGTCTACCGGTCGTGTGCAGGGCCATGGAAACCGCGTTTCCGCGCCAATATGACCGGAAAGCCCAAATGAATACCCTACGCTCCGTTGTTCCGTGCGTCCGTTTCATTGCAGCAAGCCTGGCCGCCCTGGTCGGATTGGCCGCTTCACCGGGTCTATTCGCCCAGGCACCCGAAATCTACTTCGCCACCCATCCGGCCAGCGGCACACGCAACCAGGCGAACCCGAATGAAACCCTGGTGCAGAGCTACGCCTGCGTCAGCGACGCCGCGGGCAACACCTACGTGGCCGGCAGTTCCTCCGGCATCACGGTCTGGGGCACGAACTCGGTGACATCCCTCGGTGGCTACGGCAACGACGACATGGTTCTGGTGAAGTATTCGCCGACAGGAGGCGTGCTTTGGGTCCGCAAGGCCGCCGGCTCATCCAAAGAAGAGGGGCGCGCCCTGTCCTTGGATGGCGCCGGTGGAGTTTATCTCGCCGGAACGACAACCAGCGATGTCCTGCCGCTCAGCACCAATGTCTCGGTCTTCAACGAGGTGAACACGGTCGAGTTCTTCCTCGCCCGCTACGACGGAAACGGAAACCTCCTTTGGGCCAACCGGGGCGGCTCGTGGATGGTGACGCCCTTCACCGCCGGCAGTTCGGCCAACGTCTGGCCCAACAGCCTGGCCGTCGATTCCGGCGGCAACCCCGTCGTGGCCGGCCGGTTCGTCGGCAATCCGATGTTCGGCGGCACGATCCACTCGAACCAGTTCACCAGCCTCACCTACACGAATGGCGTGATCCTCACCAACCGCTTCCAGACCGCCAGCCCGAGCTCGCGAACCGAGGACCTCTTCCTCGCGAAGTTCAGCTCCTCCGGGAACATTCTTTGGGCCACGAACCACGGCAGCACCAACGTCGAATACATCTCCAGCATCGCGCTCGACTCCGGGAATAACATCTACGCGGCCGGTTCCTTCAACAAATCCACCACCCTGGGCGCGTCGAACTTCACCAACTCGGCCTACGCGCCGTTCCTGGCCCGCTTCAGTCCGTCCGGTGTGCCGGTCTGGGCGTCGAACCTCTCCGAGCCCACGAACAACAACGCCGGCCGCGCCTGGAGCGTGGTCGTCGATTCGTCGAACCATGTGACCGTGGCCTTCACCACTCCGTTGAGCTACAACGTCCCCTTCCGCCTCGGCACCAATTCGTTCACCAACCTGATCTTCCTGGTGTCCGGCACCGTCATGGGCGCATCCCACGCCCAGTTCGAGACCAACGGAACTCTCCGCTGGATGAGGAAACTGCCGTTCAATGTCGACGGGCTCTTTGGCGGCTCCCCGAACCAGTTCGCGCCCACGCTGACCCGTGACGGCTCGGACAATCTCTACGTCCGCAGTGTCAGCGGCTTGACGACCGACGGCTCCACGATCGGCAATGGTGGGATCCACGTCCTGAAGCTCACGCCGGATGGTTTGCCGCTCTGGACGAACTCGGTCGCGCCCGGCGCCATCTCCTTTCCAGGCAACTTGGCCACCGACTTACGCGCCCTGCCCGCGATCAGCCTCGATGCGTTTGGCAAGATCTCCGTCGCCGCCACCATCCGCGGTGATCCGACCGCGACGGGCTTCATCGGATGGACCAACATCACGACGGCGTTCACCAACGGCACCGGCAACAACCAGCTCCTCTACCGGATGGAGTCGAACTTCGTGGCCGTAGCGCCGCAGTTCATCATCCAGCCTACGAACTACGTCTTCCAGCCGCCCCAGGGCATCACCAACGGAGCGCTCGCACGCGCGTGGCCCGTGGCGGACTACCGTTGGTATATGGTCAGCAACGGTGCGCCGACTCTCATTGGCACGAACACCATCGTGGGTATCCTGGACGGCACGACGGTCGCGCACGTCACCTCCTATTACTGCGTGGCCTCCAATCTCGCGCAGCAGACGACCAGCAGCGTCTTCATCGCGCAGGCCAGGCTCGCGCTGTATCCGCTGACCAACGCCGTGACGAACATCCTGATCGGCGGCTCAAGCACGTTTTCCATCAACGCCACGGGCACGACGGCCTTCAGCTACCAGTGGCGCATGAACGGGACCAATCTCCCCGGTGCGGCCAGCGCTTCGTTGCTGGTGAACTATCCAACCTTCGCCAGCGGCACGAACCGCTACGACGTGGTTGTCTGCAACGCCTTCGGCTGCCTTACCAGCACGCCCCCCGTCACGGCCACGGTGAAGGCGTTCGGCAGCGTGGATTTGTCATACACCATCGGGTCCGCGGGCCGGCTGGTGATCGTCGAGCCTTCCGGCAATCCACTGCTCGGTGGGGCGCAACTCATCCGCTACACGACCAACGGGATCGTGGTCACCAACACCTTCTACAATCCGACGCCGCCGTCGCCGGGGCAGGTGAGCCTGTCCTATCCCGCAGGCATCGGCGGGGCCGGCCCCAACATCGCCTTCAACCGCGATCCCGACGGGAAGATCGTCGTCGGCGGGCATTTCACGCGGCTGAACACCAACGGCACGACCGGCCCGGCGTTAAACCGCATGGTCCGCTTCAACGCCGATTCGACCATCGACACGAACTTCAACGTCGGCACCGGTCCAGGGGTGAACCTCAACAACACCTTCGCGATACTGGTGCGCTCGATCGTCCGCCAGCCGGACGGCCGCTATCTCGTGGGCGGCATGTTCGACACCTTCAACGGGTTCGCCCGGACTAATCTGGTCCGGCTGAACGGCGACGGATCGGTGGACACGTCTTTCGTTCCTCCCGCCTTCATCACGAGCCAAAGCCCGAATTCGACGCCCGGAGTCCGAGCCATCGTGCTCCGTGCGAACGGCGGGATTGTGGTGGCCCACGAGTTTCTCCGTGTGGGCACGAACACTTTCCGGCCTTGCATCGCCGGCCTCACGACCAACGGTGCGGCCGACGCGGCTTTCAACGACAACTTGCCCGTAGACGGGACGCAGTTCTCGTGGGGCAGCTTCGCGACGGGTCGTGCGCTCGTGACCCAGCCGGATGGCAAGATCCTGCTCGGCGGGCAATACGGCTTTCAGACGGGCGGTTTCGGCTACAGCCGCGTGGTGCGATTCAACGACAACGGCACATTGGACGCCACGTTCAAGCAGACCAATTTCATCGCCGGCGCGGTGAACGCCGTCGCCCTGCAGGCCGACGGCGCGGTTGTCTTCGGCGGCAACAACATGCCCGTGCAGCGCGTGGGTTCCAACGGGACGAACGACCTGAGCTTCATCAGCGACCCGCTCTTCACCGCGTCGCAGTTGGAGGGCATCGCCGTCGACTCCGACAAGATCTATGTGACGGGAGCCTTCGGTCTTTACAGGCTCTACGGCGCGCTGCCCACGACGGTGGTCCCACAGCCGACCTTCAGCGCGGGCACGGCTGTGAGGCTGCCGAACGGGCAGTTCGGATTCACCACCTGCGGCCAGAACGGCCAGACGCTGGTGGTCCAAGCCTCGACCAACTTGGTGAACTGGGACTCCATCAGCACCAACGTGGTCGTCAGCGGCTGCATAGACTTCCTCGACACGCAGGCTCCGCAGATCCCGAACCGCTACTACCGCGTGCTCGTGCAGCCGTAGCGCGGGGTGGGTCTGTGGGGCTGCGCCATGGTCACCGGAGACTTTCGCAGGCTTGTGTCGATGGTGTAAAAATGTATCAATTGGAGATGTGAGCCGCATTCCGATTTCGAGCGTTCCGGCCCGGTCGGTTTTCGTGCTGCCTTCCTCCAAAACCCATGAATCCCACCAAGTCGTGCGTGTTGACCCTGTCGGCCCTTCTCTCGTGCGGCCAGTTCGCCACCCAATCCCATGCGCAGGCCGCATTTTATGGCGTGGGTGATCTTCCGGGCGGAATAGTCTACAGCGAGGTCCGGGACGTGACCAAAATTGGAGGCGTGATCCGGGCGGTGGGCGGCAGCGCGGCCGCGGCCGGATCGACTGGTTCGGATACGGCGATCTATTGGACTTCGACCGGCGGCATGGTCGCGATTCCCAATCTCGTCGCGAATCCGACGGCGACCACCTTCATCACGGCCTCCGCGATCACGCCCGATGGGGCCTTTATCGCAGCCCGGTCGCGCAACGTGGCGGTTGGCGGGACGCGCAACTCAGTCCGGGTGACGACGAGCGGGTTTGCGAAGGTGGACTTCGGTGGGCTGGCTGGATTTTCCGGCAACAGCGCCGCGATCGCTATTTCGGCGGATGGGTCGATTCTCTATGGACTCGCAAACAACAACAGCCAGGCAGTCCGCTACACCGTCAGTGGTCCGACAGGGACGTTGATTCCGTTTCTGAACGCAGGTGACGTCACTAGTTCCATCGTTGGACGAGGGTGTTCCACCAACGGCAATGTCGCGGTCGGCTCTACCGTGAACCCTTCCGGCGGCCGCGCATTCCGGTATGTCCACGGCGCCGGCCTTTCGGCAATCCCGCTTCTGCCGGGAGGAACCAACAACTACGCATGCGCGATTTCTCCGGATGGAAACCTGACGTTGGTCGCCGGCGGAAGCAGTTCCGCACCCAAGGGAGAATTCTACCTCCACGATGCGGTTGGCGCGTCGGTTCGCAGCCTCGGGACGCCACGTGGTTCACTGGAGGTAGGAAATGGAGGCATGAGCAGCGACGGATCGGTGGTCGTCGTTTGTTTCAACAATTCAACGGCGACTTCATCCAACGTCCCCTTCCTTCGTAACGCCCAAGGCTGGCACGAATTGCAATCGGTTGCCTCCGGCGCCGGAGCCAATCTTGCCGGCTGGACACTCAACGTCCTTGTCGGCGTGTCGCCCGACGGCACGCTCGTCTGGGGCCGCGGCCTTCACAACGGCAATGAAGAGGGTTGGATCCTCGAGTTTCCGGCCGGGTATCTGGCGGCAGTCTCGAGGCCCAGGCTGGCCACCGCCGTCGGCCCGGATATCGTGGGTGCGTGGATTGCTGGCGACACCTTGGGGCCGGACGCTACAGTCATTTTTTTCCTCAGCACCGGGGAGTTTATCCATGCGACGGATGTTTCTCTGGTCCCGCCGGCGGACGCGGTGGATGGGTTTGAACGCGGAATTTATAGGTGGAACCCGACCAATGGAGTGTTCACCTGTTGGAGTCTTCGCGACTACAACGGCACTGTCGGCTTGGCGGATCTCAGTGGATTGACAGGCATTACCGCGACCGTCTCCGGCAACGCATTGACCGTTAATGTTCCCGGTGAAGGCAGCAATCAATTGACCCGGGTGACCGGCACGAACGGCATCGTGGGCGGGTGGTTGAAGGCTGGAAGCGATGTCGCCGGCGGAAGCTTCGAGGCCTACGCCTTCATGACCAACAATTCCTACTACATGGTCGGGGAAGGCGTGGCCCAGGGTGGCAGCCAGACCGGCATCGAGCGCGGCACTTACACGTGGAATCCGACGACCGGGTTCCTGACTTCGGTCACCGTCATGGACAACAACGGAACCCTCGGACTCAACTCTTCCAGTCTGTTAGTTCCATTGAACGGCGACGTCCTTCTCGGGTCCTACAATCGCGTAAAGGGCACGGCGTTCCTTGATGCCGCTGGAGCCTCGAAGCAGGCTGGTGGCGCCTTTGCTGTTCCCGTGTTGGGAAGAACCGGGAAAACCAATGTCCTCGAAGCGTCGACGAATCTCGTCAACTGGACACCCATCTCGACCAACGTCGTCACCACGGGGGTCACGAACCTGGTCGATCCCCAAGCCGCCGCGATCAGCAACCGCTTCTACCGCGTTATCGTGCGGCCCTAGCTCTTCGGGAAGAGTGTGGCCTCCTTGGATCTCCGGCTAGTTACGCCGCCTGCTTGCCTTCGAGGATGCCGACGTAGTCCGCGATGCCCTTGACCGGCGGGAACGCGGGCACATGGCCGAGCTCGACCCGGGCCTTCGTCATGTCGGCTTCGGTGTGCGGCTGGTAGAAGGCGTAGGGATTGTCGATGTAGTCGGGTTCCAAGTTGGTCCCGAGATTCTTGTTCAGCTCGGCGATCATCTCGTTGAACGAGAAGGCGACTCCGGAACCGCAGTTGTAGATGGCCGCCTTTGGAGCCGACGCCGCGCGGATCGTGAGGGAGACGACATCCTTCACGTAGACGAAGTCGCGCTTGTGTTCGCCGCCGCGGAACACGCGCGGGCGTTTGCCCGTCTTCATCTGGGTGTAGAGCTGGTAGATCATGCTGGCCGCCGCCTTCTTGTGCGGCTCGCGCGGTCCGTAGACGTTGAAGTAGCGCAGGCCGACGATGCGCCAAGCGGGGCTTTTCCGGGCGGCGGCGCGGCCGAGGTTGTCGAGCTGCACCTTCGTGAAGGCGTAGACGTTGGCGGGGGCGGGCGGCTGGTCTTCGCGGTTCACCTCGGCGGTCGAAGAGATGCCGTAGGTCGCGGCGGAGGACGCATAGACGATCGGCGTGAGATGCGGCTCGGCGAATTCCAGCAGCCGGCGGAAGGCCTCGATGTTGTCGTGCGACTGGAGGAACTGGTCGTGCTCGGTCGTGTCGGTGATCGACGCCTCGTGGAAGATCGCGTCGAAGGCGAGGTCCTTGAATTGCTTTTGCCAGTCCAGCCTCGACACATCGGCCGCCACGAAGTCGCCTTTGAAGCCCTGGAGGTTCTTGAAGCTGCCGGAGCGGAAGTCGTCCATCGCCACGATGCGGGCGTCCGGATGGAGATCCTGGAGCTTGAGGGTGAGGTTCGAGCCGATGAACCCGGCGGCGCCGGTGACAAGGATGTTCTTCATTTCAGTGCGGGTAGACTACGAGTCCCGGTCGGATCGGCGAAAGCGGGAAGTGGCCTGAGCGTCTGCCCGGCGGTTGACTTCCCCTCGCTGAGACCAACCCTTGGTCCAATGTCGCAGCTGTTGGCCATCTCCATCGTCGTTCCAGCTTTCAATGAGGAGCGGTTGCTCGCCGATTCGCTCCGCTCGGTGAAGGCGGCGGCGGCCGCCATTTCCGATGCCGGGCTCTGCTGGGAACTTGTCGTCTGCGACAACAACTCCACCGACCGCACGGCCGAGATCGCCCGGGCCGAGGGCGCGAAGGTCGTTTTCGAGCCGGTGAACCAGATCGGTCGCGCCCGCAACACCGGCGCCGCCGCCGCGTTGGGTGAATGGCTCCTCTTCATCGATGCCGATTCGCAGCCGTCACGCGAGCTGCTGGGCGACGTGGTGGAGCTGATACGTCGCCGCGACGTTCTTCTCGCTGGGGCCACCGTGGCACTTGATGACGGCGACCTTGCGGCGCGGGCCGTCTGCGGACTTTGGAATACCGTCAGCCGCATCCGGCGGCTGGTTGCGGGATCGTTCATCCTCGTTCGCACGGCGGCGTTCCGCGAAGTGGGCGGGTTCGATTTGAAGTTCTTTGCCGGCGAGGAGCTCGACCTGGCGCTGCGACTCCAGAAGCGAGTGGGTCGGCGCGAGAAACAGCGGACGGTCATCCTGCACCGCCATCCCCTCCGCACCTCCGCCCGCAAGCTGAAGCTCTACAGCAAGGGCGAGATGGGCCGCTTCTTCCTCAAGTCCATCTTCCGCCCCATGAAGACCGCCTCCAGCCGCGACGAATGCTCCATGTGGTATGACGGGCGTCGGTAGCGAGGGCGCGGAGAGTATTTACCCGGACCCGGCCTACACCGCACACGGCGCGAGGATCGCGTCCTTCATGCCGTGGATGATCTTCTTGTCGGACGGACAGAGCGTGGCCAATACGCCACCGAGATGCGGCCTTGCCTGGTCGCCTTCTCCGTGGACGAAGTAGTAGGGGCAGAGTCGCGCGCGCGCGGGCATGGGGGTGAGCTGGTTCGTCGCGAAGTCGAACCACGCGGAATCGACAACGCGCGGTTTGTGGAAGCGCTGGAGGACTTGCGGCGACTGCGGGAATGCCGCCAGCGCCGTGTCCACCGCCACGCTCCAATCGGCCTGCGAGAGGTCGCTGCCGAGATAGACGCCGCGGGCGCCCCACGCTTCCTCCGAATACCCGGACACTTTGAGGATCAGCTCGCGTTCCTTTTGCGAGAGCGCCTTGAGCTGCTGCCAGTCGGTCAGGTCGAGTTGCGGGTAGGCGGCGTTCGGCGGAAGCGGGGCCGGGTCGAGCACCCAGGTGTAGGGGATGTGCTTGAGCAGGCGGTTGAGGAATCCTTCGCCGAGTTCCTGTCGCCAGAACGTGCGGAGGTTGCGGTTCCAGAGCAGCGCGAAGAGCAGCTTCTCCTCGAAGATTGGCTTCGGCGGCGGCGTGAGGCGGATGCGTTTCTCGGTGGCGAGCGCGAAGAGCTGCTGCGCGTTGGCCACGTTGGCGGTGTCGAACAGCTCGAAGAACCGGTAGACGGCGTCGCTGTCGGCGAAGCCCGTGAACCGCGAATCCTGGACGGCGAAGCGCGGGCCGAGCTTTTCGGCGAGCCACTGCATCTCGGGCCGGTAGCCGGAGGATTCCTCGCTGACGATCAACCGGATGTTCGCCGCGTCGCCGAAGATGCCCGCGAAGCCGTCCTGCATCGAACGGTCCGTGCCGACGAGCTTGGGCGGTTGCGTTGGTTGGTGGGCCGATTCGCGCTGCGAATCGGCGTCCGGTCGCAGCGCGACCGGACCCACCTTGGCATACGTTTCGTTCAGCCACGCCGTGAGGCCGATGCCGCCGGGCACGCTGTCGAGTTCCGTGATGTGGAAGCCGCCGTCGGTCAGGAGAATGTCGGGCCGGATGACGCGCGGGGTGTCGTTCTTGAAGGCGGCGTGGCGTTGCAGCTCGACGAGCCAGCTTGGCTTTCCCTGGTCTAGTAGCTGCGCGACCCACGAGGGCATCTTGCCGTCGACGCTCTTCCGGTAGAGCAGATTGGTCGCGCGGTAGAACTGGAGCAGCACGCGGCCGAGGCTTTCGAGTTCCTTGGCCGTGGCCGCATCGAGGCGGAACGGCTCCGGAGAAATCCGCCAATGCTGGTCGGCGAACAGGCCGCCCGCTGGAAGGGAATCGCGGACGAACTTGGCGGCTTCCGCGGGAGACGCAGTTGGCAAGTTCTCGCTCATCACATCAGCCGCGAATCTGCCCATTGCCGAGGCCGATCCACTTGTAGCTGGTCAGTTCATCGAGGCCCATCGGACCGCGTGCGCCGATCTTGTCCGTGCTGATGCCGATCTCCGCGCCCATGCCGAACTCGCCGCCGTCGGTGAAACGCGTGGAGGCGTTCCAGTAGACGGTCGCCGAATCGACCTCCGCGAGGAACCTCTGCGCGGTCGCTTCGTTCCGGGTCACGATCGCGTCCGAATGGGCTGAGCCATAGGTCGCGATGTGGTCGATCGCCTCGCCCACTCCGTCGACGACGCGGAGGTTGAGGATGTAGTCGTTGTATTCGGTGAAGAAGTCGGTGTCGCAGGCGCGCTTGACCATCGACCGGTCCAGCCCGGGTGCGGCGGCAAGGATCGACTCGGAAATTTCATCGCAGCGGAACTCCACGCCGTGAGTCGCCATGGTGGCGGCGATCTTGGGCAAGAACTTGGCGGCCACGGGCGAATCGACGAGCAGGGTTTCCATCGCGTTGCAGACGGCGGGCCTCTGGCACTTGGCGTTGAAGGCGATTTCCTCGGCCATCTTCAGGTCGGCCTCGCGGTCGACGTAGGTGTGGCAGACGCCCTTGTAGTGTTTGATCACCGGCACCTTGCTGCATTCGGTCACGGCGCGGATGAGGCTCTCGCCGCCGCGCGGCATGCAGAGGTCGACATACTGCGTGAGCGAAAGCAGCGCGGGAATGGCTTCGCGGTCGGTGGTCGGCACGACCTGGATGGCGTCGACGGGAAACCCGGGCAGCGCTTTGACCGCGGCGTCCAGCATGATGCGGGCGATGGCCTGGTTGGAGTAGATCGCTTCTTTGCCGCCGCGAAGGATCGTGGCGTTGCCGCTCTTGAAGCAAAGGCTCGCCGCGTCGGCGGTCACGTTGGGACGCGATTCGTAGATGATGACGATGACGCCGATGGGGACGGAAACCTTGCGTAGCTTGAGGCCGTTTGGACGGACGCGTTCGTCGAGAAGCTTCCCGGTCGGATCGGGTAGGGCGGCCACTTCACGGAGTCCGGTGGCCATGGCCGCGACGCGTTTGTCGTTCAGGTTGAGACGATCGAGCATCGCCGCGCTGAGACCGGCCTTGGCGCCGTTCTCCATGTCGATGGCGTTCGCTCCCTGGATCGCCGGGCGGCTGGCTTCAATTGCGTCAGCCATGGCCAGGAGGACGCGGTTCTTGTCGGCTGTGCTCAACTGAGCGAGCGAGCGCGAAGCGGCCTTGGCCTTCTGCCCAAGCACCGCCATTTGTTCCAGCAAAGTCATGCGGGCAAGGCTAGGGCATGACGTGGAACTGGCAAGAGCCCGGCCACGTGCTCAGCGTTCGATCCAGACGAGCGTCCCGACGGGGAGGCTGTCGTAGACTTCGACCAGATCGGGATCGGACAGGTGGATGCAGCCATCTGATGCGGGCTGTCCGAGAGAGGGTTGGTCACCGGTGCCGTGGATGTAGATGTAGCGG